>Ga0065711_1000891_pt1 | contig 96925 bp, 50 predicted proteins | sample Hoacrofraction12_FD_59098 | JGI IMG/M metagenome (GOLD analysis project Ga0065711, IMG submission 59098) | Hoatzin crop microbial communities from Cojedes, Venezuela - Epithelial fraction 12 v2 (version 2) | ecosystem: Host-associated > Birds > Digestive system > Esophagus > Crop | place...
CCTTCCTTCCTTCCTTCCTTCCTTCCTTCCTTCCTTCCTTCCTTCCTTCCTTCCTTCCTTCCTTTTTGGAATAAAAAGCAGGAACAAAAGAGGAGTTGGAATTGATAATCCAGCTAATCCAAGTGAAATGAGAAAGGAAGAATTATGACAGTCATACTTAGACTAAAAGCTAAAATGAAGTTCCTAGTACAAGAAGGAGAGAGAGAGAGAGACATAGAGACGGGGATAGCAGGTCTGAAGAGAAAACATGAGGGAAACCAGAAGATGTTCCAATGGCACCTTGGTCCAGAAGAAAGAGAGGACCACAGGAGGACGCAGTTGTAACAAAAAGAGATGGAGTGTTAGACGACTCCCCAGTTCAAATGATGTTGCAGTTGTACATACGTGGGCAAGAGAAGGGACAAGAGATAAGAAAGAAAATATTAATTATAGACAAAGGTATAGAATTGTAATTTACTCACTAAGGCTAACCTACCCTTGAAAAAGATGAGGGGACTGACCTTATAGGAGATACATACTATCTGCCATGGAAACATTTTCCAAAATTGTAGGGAGAGGTTTAAGATTAACTTTGGTTTCTCCCAAACTGATTTTACAACTTATGATCCAAAAAATCAACTTTTCTTTTTCTAGAATAACTAAACATCATTTTCATTATTACCTTTGCCTGGTAACGAGCACTTCAAGGGAAAACTGACAGGAACTGAGTATTTTGTTCCTAACTGAGAGACAAATGCATGGGACTATATTCAGGCAGAGTCTTCCCAGTGGCTCCTCCACCCGAAATGTCATTTGATAGTCTCAGGATTCAGACCATTATTTTCTTAATGTGTATCACAGCAAGTGAGTCTGAGCACCAGTAATGCCTCAGGTAATGCCTAGCACCAGTAATGTTAGGCTGCTAGAGAGAAGTTCTTCTGAGAAACTTCACTGGTACCTCTATTGCAAACTACAGCTAGCAAAGAAATAGCTTTTGTGTTCAGGAATGTCTACGAGCATCTCTGTAGTGGAAAAGGCAAAAGGAAGGAAAAAAGTAAAAAGCACAATACAAAGAGAAGGAGCAAGATGGAAAGAATGAAAACTATGACACAGGGCACCAGAAAAACATCTGTACTTAAACATTTGGAACCAAATAAGATATGATACAGAAAACAATATAGGGAAGGCAAAGGAACTGAGGGGGTCTTGACTTTCTCCATCTATCCTTGATTGCCTTTTTAGGATAAAGGAAAAAGCTGAGACAGTCTGGGGTTTGTTAAAATCCTCATTCAATTTTCCTTTGTTAATTAAGAAAAATCAAGGGAGAGATACACAGACTCTATTTGATTAGAGGTATTTATGCATCTCTGTGTCCTAACAGATTGCATTTCAAAGTCGTCCACAAAGTCATGAGTGCTTTAAAGTAGCTCTCTTCTGATTTTTATATTCAATTATTCAAACTATTTTTTTTCTGGAGATGCTAACATCACATCACATGCAGAGTCTGTCTCATGTTTGTCCAACACAGTTTATAAAACAAGGCTTTAACCCAGGACATTTAAGCAGTTGTGCTCTGCTTTTATGCAGCAGCCAGATACTCAAGCTGTCATCCACATTAGCATTAATTCCTTGTGTTCCTGAATCCCAACATCTTTTTCAGCAGTACCTGCACCTCCCCATGCTCTCCACAGATGAACAACTTTTCATTATCTAAACAGGTATATTAGTGCTTTCAATACTAAATCCTACTCAATATCCTCTATTCCTTTCAGTCCCTTCTTCATATTAAAATGAAAGTAGGTAACTCTTCGTCTGTATATAATGGGTAACCAAAGTATCATATAGAGACACACATGTCCTGTCAGTAAAGTATATGAGCCTGAATAAAAGGTCAAAAATCTACTTTTTACAGCCTAAATTTTAAAGTTGTGCCCAGCACTCACACCTGCTCCCTCATCCTCTTGCAACACCTCCTGTGCAAGTATTATTAATTTTCCCATCACATGATTTTCTCCACATTTCATTGCTGATTTGTGCCATATTCTTCAGTGCCATTGATACCGATGTTGTGATTTTAGGAGGTCCAGCAGATTAAGCTTGGGTAGATACTTTTCTCCCTCTAATCTCATATACTAATCGGGAATGAACTGCATCGACACGCTCACAGTAATTTATTTCTATTTCTGTATAAGTACAGATTCAAAGCAGTAAGTTCAAACCTTGACTTGCGTATAACTGAAGGCAGAATTTATCCGACGGGTATGCTGGTTTGAACATTCAAATTCCTCTATGATAGCTATGGCGCATTTTTTCTGTATGAGGCACCTGTCTCAGGTACCTGTGGGATTAATACAGAGTAATTACTTTAGCATTGCAAAAGGCACAGTGTCTTTTTCACTTTTACTATATGAGTACCAGCCACAGGCTAACTTGGGTATTATTAACCTTGTTGCTTTACTGCATAAAATGAAGAGGTAACAAAATCTTGTAACACCTTCCTGAGCCTGACAACAAACACTATGCTGAGTTCTTTCTAGTTTAGATTAGCGTAACTCTCTCTTTGTTTACTTAAACTTGCTGACATTTGTGCCTCCAGCTTTTTAATGTTCCAGAGGTGATTCTCAGAGCTGCAGTGTATCTCAGCTTTTACCCGTGCACCTGGGTTAAAGTCAATTAGGGAGGAGATATTCAACAGCTCTTCAAACTAGACCTATGTATTAAAGCCATTTAAGAGACGTATCCTTTTATCTGAAGGCTGGATTGAAATATAAATATTTCATTTTGGGTCATTTTTTTCATTCTGGTAGGTATAGTTCTTCTTTTTTCTTGAAAAGAAAATCCAGTCACTTGGGGTTCATGCAAAACATTTTGTTTAGTCCGAAACAGAATATTTTATTTTGACATACATGAAATAAAAGGCAAGAGAAGTCACATTTTAGATAAGCAAAATGTATTCTGATTTTAGATTTTTATTTAACAACCTAGTGCTCAAGAGATTCATGTAAAGGTATGAAATGCGCAGGGTCAAGACCTTTCTTGATGTAGGGATCTGGCCGTTCACAGCACATAGATGTTGCCAAAGCATTCTCAAATATGTTGGCAGAGGTAGCTCTCCCTTGGTCTTTTCTGTCAGATCCATGATATTCTACATAGACTATTTAAATATTCATAGGGCAAGACAAAAGCACAAAAATGGCTACATGGCCTGCTTTTTCAGGTGTTGTTCTGGGAAAGACACATTAATTCAAATCCCTGCTCTGAGTTAGCCAAAAATAGTACTGTGATTTCACAGTGTTCCAGCACCTCCGTTGTGGGGAAAAGAAATTTCAACTAACTGGATTTTATGGCAGATGCTTATAGGCTGTCTTCACATTTCAGAATGCTCTGTCACTCTTATTTGGGACAATAACATTTCGGTAGATTTGTCTTTGAATTGTGTTTTCCAGTGAATTTTTGCTTTATTGACAATGTAATACCCAGCTATACTGGATATCTATTATAAAACACACATGTTGAAAAGAAAAGGAGATCAGCCAACGACGAAGCTACCTCCACTTGTCACCAAAAATCAGAACTTGAGAACACTAAAGTGTTCCTCACTACTGAATTAGTACTCCAATTTTCTTTTTTCCCTTTACATGCTATTTTAAAGAAATGTCAGCAAGAAAAAGTTCTCATGATCACATTCAAAACTCATTCCAATTTAAAGGAAGAAATTATTCCAAAACCATCTGCAAAGAAGGTCTAAAGCAGTGTTTGAAGAAAACAGCTTTAAGTAAACTCCCAAGGCGTGTATTATTTGGCAGTTTGACTAATATTTCTACACAATTCAAGGAAATTGTCTGCACTTGTGTTCGTGCTGCACCTAGTGCAACAGAGATGTGTTGCTACAGTGGATCTCATTCTGTAATCTCTAGGACAATGAAAATATGCTATTGGAAGCTGATGGAAAAAAGCAACTTTGAAATATCCATACTAAAAACATCAGAAAGTGAGGGAAGACAGCAACAGCTGGAAGATATTCTGCTTTACCAGACCTTAGTGGTCTTCATCGGTAGGAGTGTTACAGAGCCTTGGCAGCCTCCTGAAGTTAAGCCTTCCTGGTAGCCACAGGGGTGAGTGAGTATCTCTTTTGGAGCAGTTAACTCTTTGGCTGAACCCTTGTGAGGAAGACCAATGCCTCTGACAAAAAATGGTTTAAATATTTTGGTAAAAAGGCCAAAGGACTAATGCACAGGTCCTTAGGTACCCTACCTCCTTAGCTATCACCACCTGCTGCATGGGAGAGGACATGCAGATGAGGATCTTTATCTCCACTCTGCCAGAGGACCCCATTGCTGCTCTTCCTGACTGGCTACTAGGGCCTGGCTGGCAACTAGGGACAATTTTTCTTTTCTCTTTTTTTCTTTTTTTAACTTTACTTTTTTTCCTTTTGCTCTCCTTTCCTCCCCTCCTTCCTCCCTCACTACCTCCATCTCTTGGTCTCTCTTCTTTTTTTCCTCTCTCGCTCTCCTTTGCAACTTTCACCATTAACAATCCGTGTGTGCCATCAACTATGAGCCCTGCTAATATATCTCTGTGCAGGTGATTCTGTCCAAACATTCTTTGTGCAATAGGACCTATGATTAGGAAGGTAAAAGTGGCAAAGAGGTAAAATATGGTATAACAGAGACACTAAAAAAAAATTTTTTGAAGAGTAATGGAGAAAAAGCTGGAACAAAAACATCAGACAGTGAAAGAATAATGAACTTTAAGAAGAGAAGATTTAGAAACCAGAAACAAAGAAACTAAAGTTTGAAAACATATTACAGAGGTAAAGGCAGTATTAGAAGTCATGATATTGCAAAGACGAAAGGAAAAGGTACCAGGTGCTAATGCCCAACTCTTTCCTTTAAAAACGTGACTATTTTTTTTACGATCCATGCATGCTGCTCTGTTGTGACAAATTTATTAAATGAAGCCTGAAGAAAGGGTCTGGTACTTATCTATTTGATCATCTCTATAAAAATGCCTATAGGTGATCTCTTTTTTCCACCTAGATTTCATTTCTTTTGCCTTCTATCTGAATGATTGTAAATAATGAAGAAATAAAGCAAGCTTGATATTTTATGTTTCATTTTCTATTTGCCCATTTCACATTTGAGACTAAGCCTCAAAGTCTGAAAGAAGGATAGCACAGATTTTCTATTTTCCTATTCATAAGCAGAAGAATTGGGTATTTCTGAAGCACATGAAGCAAATAAAAGTCTTTTTTATTATTATTCATAACTAAAATTCTGGTCTATTTTTATTCTTACTGTAGCTTTTATGGAAAGCTATGCATCTGAGTCAGCACCTCAAAGCAAATCTCATTTCCAATTCATGACATCTCTTTTCCCTCCAATTTCTTAGCTTCATTTCCTTCTAGTTTCATTTTTTTCCCTTTTGACTCTCACTCACTCCGATGAAATTGCTACACAGTGCAAATTCTCCATTTGAGAGAGATATATCATATACTTGAGTAGGCTTTAGTTTAAGTATGCTTTCTTCTTTGTTTTTTTAACCTAGCGTAATTACATGGCCTTGACATATAGAACTAGAGTGTAGGAAGGAGAAAGACTGTATGGGAAGAATGCCCATTTGTGCATTTTATTACCGCTGTTGCGGTCATATTTTCGAAGTGTCGTTTTTCACTCTTCCTTTCCATACTGTAGTGTTGATGGCCTGTCGGGTTTCTAAATTTATCTCTTTCACATTTTTTACACTCTTCGGCTTTCCTCAAAGCTTTATTCTATTTATTCTAGCTTGTCTACTTATTTTTCTCTTCCTCTTCTTTCTTTTCCATACAGTATATCATTTTTTTTCTGCTCTACTGTATCATCAGCTGTGATTGCCAAAACTTGAGTTATTTTCAGTAATGCTAGGGTGCAAGGAGATATCAGACATATGATTTTATGTGCACTTCCTCTTTAAACTCAAGATACGCAGTGTTCTTGAATAGTAAGTATTTCCAGAGAGGATCTTAAAAAGCGCCTGACAGAAGTGCTAAGGTATTAATTAAAAATTCATTCCTATCTGTAAATACATTTCTAATCACTGCCTTTACATTACATTTTCTTGACACACATCAGACACTTGCCTAGAAACATATTGGCACTTATAAAAGTTCCAGTGCAGCAAGGTTTTCAGTATATGCCTTGAGACATAGTTCTGTGAATCATCCACCCACAGCAGTACAGCGGAAAAAGATCCTCATCCAGATCTATGGGGAGCGAATTTTTTTTTTTTAATTATTCTTCTGAAGAAGTGTATTTGTCTTCATAATGGCAGAGCAAAAGGAGTGTCACTTACATGCGCAGGAAATGGCTGACTGAGCATGCTCATGGTCCTCCACTCTATTTGATGCCTGGACATTGCTGCTGCCTCTATGACCTATGATACCACACAGCTCCAGCAGATTAGTAAAAATTGAAATGTATTTTTTTTACTCACAAAGCAAGGACAGAAAAAAAGAGTGTCCTGACTGTTATATATACTATTTTCAACAATAACAGTGGGTTTTTTAAAGACTACTTTGCAGAAAGAGAAATGGCAGGTATAGCAGTAAGTCTACTATTAAAAATCTTGTGCTCAATGCACTAGAGTGCTTATTCAAAAATAGCTCATACACAGGAAAATATACCCCTGTAGCATTGCCAAGGTCAGTAAGAGTTAAGATGATCTGAACAAATGTGGATTCTGCGACTGAAATCTTAACATTAAACATCAGGTTCTTCTGAAGTTTCTCTTGAATTTGATCAACTCAGATTGTTGCAATTTAGTTCTCTCAGCAGTTGGTTCTCTCCAGTAACATCCAGACTTTATTTAATATTATCTGACTGAGTGACATGATGAAAATTGTATGAAAGTGTAGTGTCTCTCAGTCAGATTATTCAGTGAAATCCAGACAGAGTTGTCAATTTACTTTAACTGGTGACATGACCAAGGATCCTGAAGTACAATTCTTACTGCAAAATGGATATGCAAAACGGAGAGTGTCCAGCTGCTCAGAGGGGAACACTTTCCAGATAGATGGTGCCTGAAAGATAGACAAAGGCTTTCATTTGTAACTCAGACAGGATTAACTGGCAGATTTGGAAGACTCTTTTTTGTGGGTCATTTCATTTGCAGACAACAAAATCAAGGATCTAACCCCAAAGAACAATATACGCAATCATAAACCCAAAGATATTAAAAAATTGTCTGAGCCAAGAAGCTGTAAGTAATCACGCAGTAGGGAGGAAGGAGAAGCTAAACGCATTTTTCAGCAATGGTACAGTAAATTAATGTACACTTGTTCAGAGTAGTTGCATAGTCCGTTACTGATCAAAGAAGACTTACTTTCTTTGTGTTCAGTTGTGATGGAAATGTCTTAAGTGAAAAAAATCTGAAACCTTTTCAGTTCATCTATGGAATAAATACATTCTTTCAGATCACTGTCATACCTGTGTTCATTCTTCAGGGCTAAAAGGAGTAAAACTAAAAATACATTTATGTTGGTCAGCAGCTCCATATACCTAGAGGGAGTAGAGCTGAGTTAGGCAGTGCTATTTTTACATAGCCACTTTTCACAGATGTACAGCACTTCAAATATAAAGATGACGCGGTCCTAGCAACTTGAAGAGTGAACAATTAAAATTACCAGAACTCTTTGAGTGGGGCTTTGCTTGGGTAAGAGGTGAGTACATATACATAAACAAGCCAAGAATCTGTATCTAAAGGAATGGTGCTTCCAGCAGGAGTAGAAGGTGTCCGAGGACAGGCAAACTGATGCTCTCCTTGCACTCTAGGTGTGAGACTCGCATTAATAGTTAACGGCAACAATACACAGGGAACAAGGTGAGAACAACTTCTTATAGAAGAGTTGAAGAAGCAATTAAATCCGAATTCCCAAAGAACATTTTTGGCAACCTTACCATTCATTCAGATGTGAATATCCTCCATCCCCGGTGTGTTTGCACTTGCAAACAGACACACAGCAGAGGCAATAACTGCAGCCCTCATTCTGTAATAGTTCATCTGTCAAGACTGAGGTATTTATATCTTCCTTACACACCTGTACACGGGGCTCTGTAAATGTTTCTGTGAATATCATATTCCATATAATTTATTATACATATGTTACTGTATTTAATACAGAGATCCATTACCCTAAGGATAAAGTGGCTTCCGTCATCTGGAAATGTTTATTTTTGAAAGCTTTTAGCACTTTCATGGCTGCAAGAGAAGTTTAGACTATTATAGTATATCTTAAGTGTAAACTGATCCAAGTACAGATTCATTTATTCAGTATTTGCTGCTTGTTATTCTTTTTTTTTTTTAATGCCCACGAACTACTTAACGACCCCCAGTGCACTTTAATGTCATATATAAACTTGTCTTATAGTTATAATAAATAACAATTCTCAAGATCACATGGAGTTTCTCAGTGTTCTTCAACTGTGTGATCAAAATGCAGTTGTAAATGTTTCAGTCGTCCATGTCTAACAAAGTGCTGACATTATTTGCACCATTTTGCTGGTCAGAATGTATGTGTGTGTGTTTATATACGAATGCATATACATAAACAAAGGCAAGTAAAGACAACATACATGCCCAAAAAACCTCTACCCATAAGGGACCACCCATAAGACTTAGAATATTATTTAAGTGCCTGACTTCAACTTGGATGTTTATTTCCCTTAACGTTTTTTTCATGAGTTTGTAACCTCTGCTACATACAAAGCCTCAGAACAAGTCACAACTCACTGATAATTCAGTATCTGCCTTGTACAAGAAATACCAAGAAGAGATAGTTACCTTAACTGATTTTGCCAACAGTAAGATAAAAGTGTTTCATCCCGTTTTCCACTCAAAATGTTGACCTTCCTTACTGAAAAATTTTAGGCTAAATCTGTCCTTCTTTCAAAACTAAAGAGGCCTCTGGTTCTGTGATATGCAGAGCCAGGAGACAAGTAGGTATGTATTTAGAACAGTGTCATGACTGGAAAGTCTACATCTACACAGTGTAAATGCCTATTTTCTATAGCAGCCGCAGGATCTTCATGCAATAACGGCAATTGGATTGCAGAAAAGAATGATCTCTTTCTTCCAGCTCATGTGGCTTTCTCCATAGATTGTATAACCATGCAGTCTGTAAGATTATGTATAAAAGCTTGGTCCTGTGGGTACAAATAAGGATAACAGGACCTAAAAATAGGATTGAATTCCATTAGAAATTAATGTGATAACATGCATGCTTCATAGCTATCAAGAAGAAGATAAGTATGACTCTAATTTGATGTAGACCACAAAAGCAAATACTAGATTATATTCATGCATAAAATTAAAATGATGCTTTCGTTAATTCACTCTCTACATGCTTGCATTAGGTTATACAAAACAGCTTGAAGTTCAAATTTGCCTTTTCTTAAGAAGTACACTGGAGAAGAAAAAGACAGATTACACTTGATTTAGGTATACTACAATTAGAAATGTGTGAATATAACTATTACTATTAGTAAAAACAGAGCAAATATATTAAAATGTAGTACATATATTATGCATTTTGCTGGTTTTCTGTCATACAAGGAACAATTTACTGTAAGAAAACATAATATGCTTCAACTTCAAAAGTGCTGTGCTTTTGATTTTAATTGAACTACAAGAAAGCTGGGGGAAAAAAAACAATAGCAACTCTTTCTGTCATTTTATTAACTTTCAAAAAACCCTCAAAATATAGAACAAAAATTAAGAGAAATTCAACCCATGTTCTGCGAGCTTAAAAAGCTTACAAATAAAGATTGAGTTTTCTCCAGCAGTTCACTGAGCCTTGCCCAGGTTCAGCTGGTAATGAAATACTGCCATGACAGAGAGGTTAAAGGGAGTATAGTTACGAAGATTTTGATAAATATGAGTGGAGAACCCCCTACAACTTCCATGATTACTGGTATATATGCCTTTTCTTTTCATATTGCTTTGTCTTCTCATCTTTTCTGTTTGTTTTCCTTGAATATTCAACAGTAAATTTTGTTGACAGTAGTATTCATCTAAAGATATGTTTATAGATAATGATACCATATGGAAACTGAATTATGAGATACAACCGGAATATGATATTGGAAACTTCATTCTACAAATTACAAGAAGCTGCTAATTTTATATCAGCTTTTAACTTTCCAAAACTGATAATCTGTTTTCTTGGGAAATTCCAACTTTTCATCTGCCTATCATATGCCGAATTACCTTACCTTTTCCACTCCATCTTTAACTCTTAGTCGCATGTTCTGACTGAGATATGGGAAGTACTTCCCAAGTCAGGCTGCAGTTGTAACTTTGTTATGAGCCCTAAGCAAATGGTATGGATGTGAATAATTGCTGGAAATCAAAAGCTTTACATGCTGTCTCCTTCCCTCTTCCTGCAGACCATCATTCTCCAGGAGCACCAAAGGAAGGGGAAGGCAAGAGTAGGAGGCTCTGTCTACAATGCTGTCCAGTGCACAATGGGAAGGAGAACAGCAGCCCTGTGAAGTCTGCTTTACTTTTGCTGTAGATAGATAGAAAACAAATGCAGCCTTCCTCCATTGTACCATAAAACAAGGCAAGCAGAAATGTCACTCATTACGGCAGTATCTGCTAAAATAACAGTTACATACCTTTTTGGCTCTGATATGCTGTTTGAAATAGGAGGCAGCTCTAGTGAACAAGGTGTGGAGGAATGGGGCTGAGGCAGATTATCCTAAACTTAGGTAGCCTTCCAACCAAAGAGCTAGGTTTAGGCTACTTGCACTTTGCAGACTATAGACATTTGCATAAATATCACAAAAAATTAATGTTTGGGAAAGTTTCCTGTGGTTAAAGAAATGTGTTTCTTTGTGTTAAAGAAATACGACATAAGCTCTTACTATGTTGCAACCAATGTTTAATTCCATTCTCTTCATCAGAAACTACCAACAGAGTTCACTAGGTCTTGTCTAATGGCTGAAGAAGGGAAAATACATTCACAATACATAGTCTTGTAAAACATGAAGATGACATCACAAAAACCATCAAGATGGTATGGATGTTATTAATAACTAAAAAGAGAACATCTATGGGCAAGAGAAATACTGAAACCATTGAGCCTGGAACATTTGCAGTGTATCCTAGAACTGTGTGAAAGGCATGATTTTGCCTTAAGTAGAAGAGAAAGTATTGAAAAACTGTGATTAATCTCCATATGTAGCAAAGGTCACTGCTTTTTAAAAGGTCACCTCAGACAAACCTTATATTCTTGCGAAGTCTTTCTTCTGAACCATAACCTAAGATAGTAACTCAGGGTATTCCTACAAGTCTCAGCTGCATGTTTCTGTTGTTGGCTGTAGCCCACTAGGTGTCCCAGGGCCATTCAAAGTAATAATTGTTTTGTCACTTTATAATGTAGCAGACAAACAGCAGCATACATAGCCTAGGATCAGTCAAAGGTGAACATTTATAAGACTTATTACACATCTAACAAGATACTTAAAAATTTAACTGTCTGTTAGCCTGTGCAAAGTGCAGTTCTACATGGAGAGAGAAAATATCCCTTGTTTCCATTTAAACATATATTATTATTGCTGTCTGTTTAAATGCTCATAGTTGAACATGTTACTTTTTTATGGTCAGAAAAGCTAAAAAGTGTGTTTTTAAAGCATTTATGATGTTGGACCTGCTTCTGAGATGAAAGCAGGAAAATAATCAATTATTTTGATACTTATGAGCAATTAATATTCAGCTCTTTCCTGATCTGGCACTGAATTTGTCTTGGATTACTTGGAAAATTTTCTTCTTCATCATCTTTTTGTTATGGGCCTATAAAGCAATCCTAATGATCTGGACAAGCCCTGAAACACCTCTTAGGTTTTATGGAAAAATTAATTGAGGATTCACTGCCCTTGGAATTTACTACAAGCGGGTGTTAATAGCTCAGACAAATTCTGTCCCATATGTTAATAAACTACTGTGGCACTGTGGTGCTTGTCCTGGCTACTCCTTAGTTATTATTCCTATGTCATCTTAATTAGTTGCTACAGGAACTTATAAATGTAATTCCCACCTAATCCACTTTCCCTTTTTCCCTTTCCTGTGTCAGCAGCATTTTGATACATAATCTTTTAATGTGTACACTTGTTTGTTCTATGTATTTCAGTACAATTTTTAATGGCCACTTCCCATAATATTCTACTCTGCATGACATGTTAACACTAAATCCATAACATGCTAAAGATCCTTCCCAGAACTACTATGGCTGGCTTGCTCTCTGTTGCTCTTTTCTCTCCCTCTGTCCCTCCCCATCTGCCTCATACATAAAAAAACCCCCTAGTATTTCCAATTTTAAATAATCTGGAAATATATATTAGGAGTCAGGAAGCTCTGATGTGATATTGCTTTTGCCACTGCATTGCTGTGTGGTCTCTTTATTGGCCTAGTCTCCCAGGTCTGTAGCCTGGGACAAGAAAAAATGGAGCCACTGGTTCTATTGAGCCACCAGCAGCTGAGCTCCACTGAGTGACCACCTACTTGCTCCTAGTCCATGGCAGGAGGAAAGCTGTAAAAGCATGAAAGCTCATGCAAGCATGAGCTGTCTCTGTGGCCCTGTGCAAGAACCAAGTGCAAATATACACATTCTTATAATTTTATAGACAATATTCCTCATTCCACCTACTTGCAAGAGTAGCTAAAGGTACTGTTTGTTCCTGTTATTACATCTTAACTAATAATTTGCAAATAATATGAGAATACATATTCACTCTCACTGCACTTCCAGCCCACTTCTAATTCCTGAGTGCAGGCAGTTATAACGTCATCCAGGGTGGGACAGATGCAGAAGCTCACCTTGCAGAAGGCAGTCACTAGTTGTACCCGTGTTCTTCTGGACAAAGAAACAAAATTGTAGGAAGGAATTAGGCATTTTCATCCTCTCCTCCCCCCTTCCTCCCCACTATGCTATCTAAATTAGGTATACGCTTGATCAGTGTAAACAGCAAATTTCAATTTATTATCAGAAATATTGGTGAATTATGGTTAACGTGTTTGTTAAATTAGACAATCGTTTGTGGCACTACTGAAGTCTAAAGTGCCTGAAGGCCAGTTCAAATACCGCTAGCTCAGCCTAAACTGAAAAATGTTTTCTACAGTAAGAAGTCACTTCTCTTAAAGCAAAAAATCTCTACATTTTCCTAAAAGAAGCAAGCTTATTTCACTGTGTCTAATGCAGCATGTCGTTAAGAAATTTCTCAGTATTGGCGCTACATTTTATTTCCACAGGGAAGTTAAAGTGCTTATTTAAAATAAGTGTTTTGAGAGAGACAGAAAGAAGACCATTATTTTTCTGTTTGATCTTGCATTTACTACCAAACAAAATGTTTACTTCTGTGAATAATCTTAGTAAATTTAGATTTCTACCACTTCCATATGAATTGTTCTTCACTTTATTTTTTTCGATAAGAATTCATTTCAATGGGAGCACTGGCACCACTAAACAGTAGTTTTACTACCAAATCTTTGCAAAGTAGTCAGTAAATAGAAGTTTGATATCTGGTATAATAGAAATACCCAATAAATCGTATTAAAAATTACAAAAATTGGTTGCCTATTAAATTTGTATTAGATTTTGGATGTAGCACAATAATGGCAAAATAATGGCATGCTTGACTTTCCTGGAATAAAAATATTTACGTCAGAGAAAGGATTCTGATATTTAAGTTCCTACTGTTCACTCTGGCATTTGGTTCAGCATGCCTATTCATCAATAACATTTTTATATTTCTTGTTTTGTAATGAAAATCCATATTTGGACTCTAAACCTATTCTCTCAAGCCCTCCACCTTGCTCTGATCTTTGCACTGATCTGTTTTGGGTTTTTTTTTTTTTGCATTTACATTTTGTTTCACAGAAGAGCAAAAAAGGCAATAGCAATTACTGTCTGAAATTATTGCTTAAAAAGGCAACAGCAATTATAAAAAACATTGTGTCTTGAAAAATGACAACTGCAGATGTTTAAATTTTAGCTCAGGATTTCTGCCTGAATACAGACCATAAGATTTGTCCCAGTTAAAACTTTATTTTAGTATCTGCAGCTACAACTTGTAGAAAAGATGTTAGTTACTGGACATTTCTTCATAGACATGAAGAAAGAAACTTCTCATACCTTTTTGCTATGCCTTTATATTTTCTTGAATGGACAAAAAGCAATGACCATGGTCTCATCTTTAAAAACAAGCAGTGCATCAAATATACAATAAATAATAACCCTTTCCAAGGGTCCCTTTCCAAGGTAAACCTTGGCAGGGAAACTAACATCTATGAACATGACAGTCACAGTTTAACCCATCAGCCAGCAACTAAGACCCAACAGCCACTCGCTCACCCCTGTCCTTCTCCCCCAGCAGGATGGGGAGGAGAATGGAAAACAGGGGAAACTCATGGGTTGAGATACAGACAGTCTAATAAGACAACAAAGGAAATACTAATACGAATAGCAATGATACTAAAAATAATCATAAGAATAATTATAATAATAAATATGCAAAACAAACTATATACAATAAAATTTTCTCACTACTTGATGACCATTTTGCAGCCTGTCCCTGAGCAACGAGCACAGAATTCAGAAACTGAGAATTTCGCATAACTCCCAGAAAAGTTCAAACTCCCAGACAAGAGAGGATTCAAAGTCATGGAAATGAGAAGAGTAGATAGCTTCCTGCCCCCAGCCAACCCTCATTCATAACTGAGCATGACATCTATAGTATGGAATATATCCATTGGCTGCCTTGGGCTATTTGTCTGGCTATGCTCCCTCCCATCTCCTGCACACCTGCTCATTAGCTGAGTGTGAGAAACTGGAAAAAGTCCTTGATTTCATAGCAACAACTGAAAACATCAATGTCATCAGCATTCTTCTTGTACTAAATCCAAAACACAGCAGTTACTGGGAGGAAAATGAACTCTATCCCAGCTGCAACCAGGACAATGACTTTGGTATGTAAGTCTAGAAGGCCAATAATTTCAAGATGCGATCAAGATTCTGAAATTATTTAATATTGCTTTCCTCTTTCCTAAAAGCAGTCTAGGATTCCACTTTTAATATAATTCCAAATAAACTTTAAATATTTCTTTTAAAATAACCTAAACTATCCAGAAAGGTATGTTGAATTTTAAGGGAAAATATCTTTAGAATTCTGAAGTTCTTCTTAAATTTAGCTCAGGAACAGTGATACAATCAACAAATAGCAACAAATTCAAAAGCTTTGTTGAACATGAAGAAATGAATTAGCCTAGGAAATATCCTGTCAAAATGTTTTATGGACTAGTTGTTTTTTGAGAGCAGTGATTATAGAAACAATCCTCAAAAGGAAACACTTTTTATGAGATTCACAGTTTTCTGTAATTAGAAAAAAATACTCCCAGTTCTAGTCTGCTGAGCCAGAAAAAAAAAAAGACGGGAAAGAAGATCTCAATATTAAATAACAGAAATAATAGTGACCAATGAGACAGAGACTATATAGTCATTAAGCAGAAACTATGGTCATAATATTTCCTTCCAAAGGTAATTCTGAAACAACTTACAGCATACACATCTCTCATATCTTCCCTTACCTTCCTTTCCCCTGCACAGAAAGACCCACAAAAAAATGCTTTCTTTCTCATGATAAAGTCAAAATACACTATATTTTGAATGACAACATTTGAAATCCTCGAATGTTCTAAGTACTGCCTACTGCAGGAGTTTAAACAAAATGCCTGAGGCAAATCAATATTCTTCTGCCTTATTCTGACATACTTAGGCCTTTTGTGATTTGGCAAAGTTTAATATTGCTGTATGTGAGCCAGTGGTGAAATCTGTGGGACTGTATTAGGCTAAGAGGCTCCCACACATGTGATTACCTGCGCTTAAAAACAAAACTAAAAAACAAAACACAATTCATGAAACATTTTGTTCTCAGGCTTAAACTGGATAAGAAATCCACATGCCCTGATTTATTATGAGGAAGACCTCAGGAAGCTTTTGAAAGGATAGCTCTCCAGCTGTAAACATCCATTCCGAATTTAACTGCAGGTACGTCCACTTTCATATGTACTGTCAATACACATGCATTATTGATTGCATTCATTACAAAGGCTTGTACCTTCAGTACAAAACAGATCCCTTAAAATTTTCATGAAACACAAATATTTCAGCTGCTGCTTTGGATAAAAATGTGACTAGACCATTTTAACTATCTCTAGTTTAGCAACGTGATTTAGAATTTTGTATTTTTCTCTTGAAAATCAGGGAAAAGAGAAGGATGAAGGCTCTCTAATGGGGGCTGCCAAGAGAATCAGCTTTCCTACTCCACAGTGTATGAAAGTTAAATTCCTCTTTAACTCTCTGCCCTTCAGTTTGCTTTTGTGCATATCTGCCTCTGTACACTTGAAGGCATCTGAAATCTCCAGGGCTAATAATAATATTGCTAGATAGCAATGTTGTTCTTGGAACAGGTTGTCACAGACCAACAGGCTGTAACAACAGGCTGAGGCAATTATGGTGAATAACAGCAAAAGCAGCGAGTTACTTTACGACTCAGACAGATTTGCTCTGTTTGCCTAAGAGATCTTCCCAGTGGTGTTAGCTCTGACCATTAGATGCCTGTTTACAGCAGTTATCAGAGAAGTGGAGCACGTCTGTCTTCTGTGGGGGCAATGGAGTCTGTGAAGCGAAGTAAAATAAAGCGGCCTCTGCTTCATCGCACATAAAGATCTTGGAATCCTGGTTACAAGGGCCAACAGAGAGAGGGAATGGGCTTGCGGATGGGTCAGATATTAGGGAAGAGCTGAACCGCCGAGAGATTGGTAAAGGAGGTTCAGGCAAGACTCATGTAACTCTCAGCCAACAGGGCTTGCAGAAAGAAGGCAACAAAGACATATTTTACCGTCTCACACATAGTTGAAGTCGTGCATGCAAACTGGCTATTGTCAATCACAACTTAACTGGCAGGACTCAGTAGTACAAAAAGCTGTCAATAATTGTTTCCTAGCTACAGCCAGTTCAAATTATTACAGATCCAGAGAAAAAAACTGTTGGCTCTGATCACAGGATACATGATTAATTTCGGGTGATTCATTTCCTGCAGCAATCCAGGTGGAAATTGCTCTATTCTAGAAACCACCTTCCATACTGCAGCAGTCAAGAATTTCAGTCAGTTGTCTTGTGACGAAACTCGTTACAGATAACATTAAACCACTTTTTACATTATTGCATTACATATTTCAGATTTCAAGAAGCTGAATACTTCAGGCTTTGTCCCGAGATACTCTACTGAATGGGAAAAACTGAACAGAAAAACATCCAGGAAAGGACATATCTTAGATAAAACAGAGATGGAGAGAGACATAGTAGTTAAGGCACTTTATGCTCTTCCATAGATTTATGCAGGAGTTTGCTACAAAGAAAGGGAGACAAAAAATCAGGAAGTAATTATTAGTTTTATCAATGTATCATTGTACACAGCCACCAAAGATCCTATGAGGTCCTGATGGAACTGGTAGTGACTCCCTATTCCCATCTCCCTTATCTGTTGAGAGACAAAGTCCAAATGAAACTCCCACTCCAAAAGCAGAACTTGGGCAAGCACAGATACTTGTTTTCAACATAGCTGTCTTGCTGTTGACCAGAAGTTTTTATGGTTTATTATGGACTTTCCAACAGCTAGGTGAATTGCCTGCTTTCACCTGCTCCTCTCCTTACAGAACCTTAGTCATGCCAGATAAGAGATGCAAAAGATTTAATCATGTGTTGTTTCAAACAGCACACAAACATGGAAGAAGATCTGCCTTCATTTGCTCCAACTGCACGTCATGCCCACCTTCAGGATATATTTCTCAACATGATTTTTCTTTTTTAACAAAACAAATTTAACAAAATGTATTAGCAGCGGCAAAAGAGCTTGAGCGGCTCCAAAGCTCTGGAGCTTAGTGAACAACATAGATAGAAACATGTATATTCTTGTTTTCATGAAAAGCTGAGGCAAGTTAAAGCCAGTCCTTAAAATTCCTAAAAAGCGTTGTAGAGATATGACTTTCTTCTGGTTTCACCTCTCACTCACAGTATTTAAAGAAGTTTTTTGTGTTCCTCTAACCATTAATTTAGAAAAAAAAGGGACAAAAAAAATAAAAAAGAACTAAGAAAACATCAAAAATATCGGAGAGAAAACCTTTCTTTAGTTGTAGAAACACACTCTTCAGAATGAGAAAAACATTAAGATTCTTGAGTCACACATGGTTGCTGTGGTTTCTGCTACAGCTACTTTTCCCATTCCTGTCTTAGATATGTCTGTTCTTTATTTAGGTATGCTACAGTCACTTAATCTCAGGGGTCTACAGCCTAGCATAGCACGAAAGGACGAAAATGGTGCCAGTATTGCCTTCATAAATCTGACTATAAACTAATAGTCTCCAAGAACTCCTGCACAAACACAGCAAATGAGCCATACCTGCACTGAGATGGGGAACCTCCAATGTTTGAATGAATTCCCTAGAGAGAGGCAAGAGCCTAGTGGCCCTGCTGTGGCAAAGTGGCTCACAGTGGCCCTGCTGTGCCAGGGTTAGCCATGGCCTCTTATGAACCAGACTCCTGCACCAGACCAACCTTTACATGATACACTACTTACCAGGCTCCAGACATGCATCTGGATTTCAGGGAGAGCTGAGGAAAAGAATTACAAGTATCCACACACACACCTAGAGTAGTATATTGTTATATATTTTCTCAGCCTTCAAAACCACGAACAGTGACAAATGAAAAATCTTCCTAGAATAATGAGCTTTCTGATGTCAAAATTAAAACAACTCTGAAGTATTGGTTCACCTTAGAATGATATTAATTATGTCTAGAAAATGGAATATCTTGTGAGGTTAAAACATCAAAAGTCACTTTCATATTCCAATTGTACTATTTGAAATTTTCTCCCAGATTCATAAATCAAATCTTTATATTGAAATCTAAACATCAATCTTCAATTTTTTATATATTTTCAAAACCTAAAGGCAGGAATAAACATGCTAAATGACACTCTTGTTCAGATAAGCTCTTTGACTCAATAGAATTGTTTTTAACCACTGTTTGAGTAGCAAAAGAATACAAGATGTAAAAGAAAAGTAGTTGCTCTGAAAAAGTAAAGCAATGAAAGGAAAGAATGTGAAGTTAAGCTATGGAGCTATGAAGCTAAACTCTGTACAAGCTGTGAAATATATTTTTCCAGTCGTTTTGTCACAACAGAGCTAGATTTATGAAGATTAAAATCTTACAATTTTAAAGTTTTTTCTAAACTGAGTTTCTACTCCCTGAAATCAAAGCCAGTTAGCTTGTATATTCCCAGCTATAACCTCTCAGGTTACATTTGAAAATACTGCCCTTTGTAGACACAGGACTAAATCCTGTATCCCTTGCAGATCAAGAAAATTATCCCATCTATTTCTATGAGTTACAGATATAGCCATAATTCTAACATTTTTCCATATTTTTAGCCCTTATTGAAAGTGATGTTTTGCTTCACATTACACTTTCTCTCACAGACTGTACCCAAAAATATGAGAAGGAATCCCAGACTAGACAGGATGGAAAAATAGATTCATACTAATCTTTTAATGCCTCCTTTTTCCAAGATCAGTGTCTGAGATTCTTTCATCATCATTTTCATTCAGGTCTGAAACACCTTTTTGTTGTTGAATTCTGATTCCTTGCCCAAACTGTTATTTTCCACTGAATTCTAAGAGCTTGCATGGGGCTACATTTTGGATTTGTGATGAAACCAGTATTGATGACACAGGAATGTTTTGGTTACTGCTGAGCAGTGCTTACACAGCATCAAGGCCTTTTTTGCTACTCACTGCCTCACCAGTGAGTAAACTGGAGTGCACAAGAAGGTGGATGGCAATACAGCCAGGAGAGCTGACCTCAAATGACCAAAGGGTTATTCCATACTGTGTGACATCATGCTCAGCAATAAAAACTGGAGGAAGACGGAGAAAGAAGAAGGAAGAAAGGGAGGATGTTCAGAGTTACGATACTTTTTTCCCAAGGAACTGTTAGGTGTGATGAAGCCCCGCTTTCCTGGAAATGGCAGAAACTTTCTGCCTACTGATGGGAAGCAGTGAATTAATTCTTTATTTTACTTTGCTTGTGCACACAGCTTTTACTTTACCTATTAAACTGTCTTTATCTCAACCTGCAAGTTTTCTCACTTTTAGACTTCCAATTCTTTTCTCCATCCCACTGAGGGGGAGCGAGTGAGCAGCTGTGTGAAACTTAGATGCCTGCCGGGATCAGACCACGACAGAGACACTTTCCGTGGCTGAATTCAGCAGTTACTTATGGAGCCAGCTCTGAAGCCTCATGTTTCACAAGAACATACAGTCCTGCTCTACAGCTGATAAAACAGGTGTCCTTTGAATCAAGTACTGTGCAGCCACGTAGAAACACAGCAAGCCATGGAAAACTACTCTCATGTTCATTTTCAAAATCTCAGAAACAGAACATAAGAACAAAAACATTCACTCTAAACATTTTAGAATAATAACAGTAAATTACTATTCATCACCAACAGATTTATTTCTAGCCAGTGTTTTACCCAGCACAATGCTATTTCCTAAATATACTGTTTTCTTGGGAAAATTCTTTGTTACGTTCTCCTGCTTTGAATAGTCTTCCGATTGCTCACGTATTAAAGTTAATGCAGTTATGGGGTAAACTCTGCCTTCTCTATGGGCTTCATTTCTTTCCTTTCTCAATTTTTTACATTTTTCCTAATCTGTCCCTAAGTCTGCAACGTCACACTACATCTGGCATACACTTCCATCTCTTCTTCTGGATTCTACCTTTAAAAAAAGACTCCTCACTTTTCTGGAAGTGCTTAATATGTTGATCCACTATAGTAAATATTCTGCTTCCAACCAGCAGTGCTTTTTATTAAAATGTTTACATTTAAATTAGACTCATCCTTTGATTGCTATCCGGAAGGCCCAATCCTGTCTACCACATCATGGAATTAAGTTAAGAAGAAGAATCTATGTGTTTTCATCTTTCATACCGATGAGTCACCCTATAATGAAAGTAAGAGATGTTGGTAAGCTTAAATTTACTTAATTCTATTCAAGTAGATCTCTACAGTGCTGGAAATGGATAGACTTAGCAGGAAAATTGGAAGTCAACAGAGTAGATAACAGAGTAGGAATCTGCCTTTAATCTGATTTTGGACCAAACAATAGGTGAAGAGGATGCACAGCCTCCAGTAGCTCTTTCCCTCTTGCACAGACAGACCAATGACCCTGGCCTCATTCTGCCAAGTGCCCCAGCACCGATTTGCACAAAGTCCCTCAGCACACACTCAGCTCTGGTTTGCAAATTATCCCAGGGGGCAACTGAAAGCTACAGTCACCTCGTGGACTTTGCTTTATCAGAACCAGCATATCCAGAATCTTCAAGCAATTCCTGAAACTTTAAGTCTGTTTTGGAATATGTTTGAAAGGGATCTAAGAAAGGTTGGTGGATTAGTAAAGCAGTAAACAGTTGCATATTTAGTCAAATTTCCTGATACAGAAATATGAGAGGGAACTTAAGGTCACTTATAACTTTAATCTGTCTATACCTGAAGCTGCATACTAAGATCCTCTTCCTTGATACACGTCCATGCTAAACCTGTCCAGAGGAAAGAATAAAAACAGAAGAACACAACTGAAAAAAAAATGCACATACACTTCTGCAAACTACTCTGCATACTTGACTCTAGATTTAAGCAAAGATGTCAACTATGATTTTTTATAAATCAGTTCACAAACTCCTACTTGGGAGGTAACTGCTCAGAATCCTTACATGGTTGCTTTCCTAGGGGAATCTAATTTCTCAATTTCAACATGCCCAAGGCATCTGCTTTCCTTACTGACAAGACACAATCTTTCTGTCACTGACATCGGAGGAATTCTCAGTACATTTGACAATAGTGGTGTTCAGTACTGAATACAGCTATCATATCAGCAAAATAGCATAGCAGCTTACTAGAAAGTTGTGAAAAGAAGGACTTGAAAAGCATTCATTTATGTAAAAAAAATAATTAGAAATTGATTTTGATTTAATTTGACTGTTAACATTTTAAGAAGTGGCTTTTTAAAACAGAAAAAGGTCTCTTGGTCACTGCAAACTCTGCCTGGGCATACCAAGAAGATACTGAAGAAATAACTGCTTGACGGTGTTTTACACCAATGACAGACAAACTAGTAAATAATTTGAAACTGTTGCTCAGAGAAAAGTTGATCTTCATAGCAAGAAATAACATCTGGAAATTTTAAATTTTTTTCTACTCAGAGAAATCTTTCAGATGCTTCTGTACTTGGTTTCTTTTTAATGATATTTCACTCTTTGAACACTGTGTTGCAAGCTTCAACAAGCTTTAGGAACTAAACTGTAGATCATTTTAAGCCGTATAAAAAGTAACATAATCAAATTCAAACATTAACAAATATCTGCGCATAAGGGTTTTGGTGTTAGGGCTCTTGACTGTTTACAAGAGAAACAAATACTCTGTCAGTGCTACAGAACACAAACCACAGGTTTTATATATACATGTGTATTTTAATAAAAGAACTGGTCAGGAAAGTGGGGTCCAACTTGTGTTAAAGAATTTGTGTTAAAGGATATTTAAATCCAAGCCTTGGCTCTGCAACAGACTTCCAGCTTACATTTGTATAATAAGCGACTTAGGTTCTTCTTTTTGAGTGCATCTGATGCACAGTTACTTATGGCTATGTTCAACAGTTTAAGAACAAGGAATACTGTTTTCAAATTTTTTTTTGCCTTTAGAAGCCAAAATTCCACTTTCAAATGTCTGAAAATGGTATGCAAACTTTAGCAAAATGTCTCCTGAGGTTTTTTGCTGTTTAAGTGAACCTGGTGCCACTGAGCTATCTTCATACTCAGAGAATAGTGATGGTCTGATTAGACCCTGCTGAGCTCAACACCTGTCTTCTTATTTTTTATACTGAGCACCAGTCTCCTAAAGGCTGACTTGGTCCTTTCTCGGTCAGCTAACTCAGGAGAAATTTTTTTGTCCTTTATTACTGACACTTATAAAACCATACAGCATTATGTAACTCATAACATAATTCTTTTCAGCATGAGGAAATCAGAAGATTGATATCTTTGGTAAGTCATCAGAATTCACTGAAACTGAAAAAACCTCCAGTTTGGAAATTCAAGTTAACTTGGAGAAACCAGATATCTATTTCAATATTTGTGGGCTAAAATTTTATAATACAAAAATATTATCATAACAATGGCACTAAAGATTTTTTTCAGTCATAAAATGCTAATAAGAGCAACATTTTTTTCAGTCATAAAATGCTAATAAGAGCAACATAAGATACCATGACTGTTTAGATTACAGTAGCAGATTGAAAGGCCACCACCAAAAGATGATAATCTCACAGTGTTAGGCACTGCTTTACAGGCTGAGTGCCAAAGCTTACAGTTTAAATAGGCATGGCAGAAGGAGCCTGGATTTATAGTATCATTTCCACTGAATCTTAGAAGAAGGGTTGGTTAAAGCTCTGCTTTTCTTCAATTTCGCTTCTTGAATCTTTCTACCTGATAGTCCCTAATTTGAAACTGGTCATTAAATTTCAACAGAAGTACCTTCTCCCTTGCACTTCTTTTCAGCACAATACCTGTTACTTCAGCTCAGTGGGACAGGGGATGAGATACTGTGTGCAAAGCAGACTGAAAAATGCAGTCATTTTGACATCAACTGGGATGCAAAGACAGAGAAAAATTAAATATTTCTCTTCTGACCTATAGACTTCATATAGTATCTATTAAAAAAGCAAACCAAGTCCCCCAAAGAATCAGTGTAAGATTTAGGGTGCACTAAATGGTTTTCTAAGATCCCCTGTTGCAGAGAATGCACACACAAGCCTACTGCCTCTTAAAATACAGTGCCTTGAAAACAACCTCACTGAAAAATAAGATAAAATAAACACCACTTTGTTCTTTCGGTCTTTTCCCCAAACAGAAGGCAACGTATAGTCCATCTGCTTTATAAGGTTTTATAGTTTGTTTACTATGTTAAGACTTGTACAAAGCATCATCAACACTATGAAGACTAACAATAGGAAAGTGATTAGTATATATTCACAGTTGAAAGAATAGTGTCATACTTTATTTGTCTCCAGAGTCATTTGATTATGTTCCTGAAGGAAAGAAAGATTAAATTCACAATCTAATAATGCTGTAGGCGGGTTTTGGTATAGACATTTAGAATGATGAACACGAGCTAATATTTATGTAAGCAATTAAAAATTACTGTTAGCCACTGGTTAATTGTCTTCTATGGCCACTGGAAGTATAAGCAGTTAGGATTTTACTGTTTATGAATATGATATTAAGTTTTCGTGTCTTTGATCACTTGACATAATTTAATATATATGTATGTCAGAGAAATGGGGTAAAATTCCCCATGATTCTTTCTATGCCTGTGCTTTTCCTTGATTTTTGTAGATGTTTATCTGATAGGACTTACATACTGTTACAGAATTCAAGGTTGGAATGCCAAAGGTTTGACTATAATGCCTTTACAATACCCATAAAATTTTAGATATCACAGCATGGAGACTGCAGAGGAAGCTGAAGACTACATGAATTCTAAAAGTTCCTGTGATATATTTTTTCCTTCTTTTTATTTTTTGGTTTAAAAATATGTATTAGTTATAGCAGAGTATAACTTATTTTGTTGACTGACCAAGGGAAAAACCCACTGCCTTCCTAACATTCCTGCAAAAGAAACAAAAAGTCTTTCAAAGGGATGAATGACCTATCACTCCGCACAAGGATTAAAGTTTTTAAGCACTTTGATAAAAGGAAAGTGAGCACAGAGTGAAATCAATCTAATTTTTACCTTTGGGCCACATGGAAATTCCCAAGTAACACACCTGCCATCTTTGAACACAGAGACAGTTGAAAACTTGCCAGCACGTACTTTTTTCCCGCATTCCCCCAAATTTCAACTTCCCTCAGCCACTCTTTCTCTCTGTCACACACACACGCAAAAGAATCAGAAATTCCGTCTCATGCCTTGCTTTGACAAGCTAGAGAGTCCCCTAGACTTTTGATTCTACTGAGATGTAGACATGCTAGGAATAGTAGGGATGCTTGCATAGAATAGGCAGTTTAAGATTCAGCTGATTAGCAACCACAAAGAAGGAAATTATGAGCTACTAGCATTAAACTTACTATGTTTCACAAGTAGTTCAGCTGAAGTCAAAGGAGGGTTGAAGGAATAAAATGTTCCTCAATTAGTCAAAGCAAGTCAAATACTGAAAGTAAGTATTAGCCCATCTGATGTCATATGGACCTGAATGTCAAGCAAGTTTCTGTATGAAGTCCATCCTAGACCATTCAATACTTTCATTAGCCCTTGTGTGGGTACGGCAGAAGACACACAAAACCAATTCACAGCTGATTTGAAGGTGCAAGACAATAAATTATTTGAAGGGTACATATAGAGGCATCTTCATAGGTTGCAACAAGTATTAATAAAATGTTAATTATTTAATAACTAAAATTAACAAAAATCTCCAATAGGGACAATGTGTAAAGGAAGTGTGAAGGTGAAAGAATAATCATGTGTTCAAACACAGAAAGCAAGGTGAGTAACGAGACAGATGTACCAGAAGGACAGGAGTCTGTGTTGGGTGACAAAGTATTTATGTGTCAAAAAACCAGCACTTCCACTATAAAAAACAAGGTGAAAGGGAAGCAAATGCTACAGCATATTAAGCTGTATTAAGAGTAATAAATCTAAAACCAAACGAGTTAATTATCCTGATCTACTTGGTGCTCATTAAGCATCAGTTGGAGTCCTACATTCACTTTTAAGCATTACATTTGAAAAATGACAGGCAGATTATGGAGTTCAGAGAAAAACAAAAAATGATTAAACGTTTAGAAAACAGGTCCCACAAGACATCATCTAGGGGAAAAAAACATCTGAGAGGAGACATAATAACTGACAAAATATGCTAGGGGATGTAACAAAAGGGACAGTGAACAATTATTCTTGCTTAGTCCCCATTGACTGACAGCTAGTAGGCTTACTAGGAAGCCACAACAAAGAAAGTATACTTTAGATAAAAACAAAATCTTTATAAGTCTAGGCTTTACGGAATAAGTCACAGGAGGAGGTTGTTTGATCACCTTCATTGCAGGTCTTCAAGGCTAAATAGATATCATCAGTCAGCAAGGTTTAGGGATAGTGTACAGTCTTGCTACACTGTAGGGAATGGACTTCTTGGCTCAAGAACTCCCTTGTGAGCCAAGTTTTTCAGCTGTCTTTATATGGATGTGAATATGCAAATACACACCTAAATGCTTCACATCTATATATGGAGGAGGATATGTGATGGATAACCCTTCTGTTATGACACACATGCACTATCCAGTATGTCCTCAGAAGTGAAGACATGATAAATGTCATAACAGGGACTGGTCGTTTATTACACAGAATGGATTTTCTCCTTTCACTGTTCTGTAGGTTGAAATGCTTTTTACTTTAGAACTGTGCAGTGCTGAAACTACTTAAATGGTGGAGAGCAGAGCACAAAAGACTGTTTCTCTTTCACTAATTTCAAGCTGTGCTGAAAAATAGTGTAACTAGATATGGGTTCTGAACTAGAATTTTGAACTTGAACAACATCTGCAGATCTCAGTCTTTATTTTACAGACTGTGTCTGCATTAAAATTTATTGCAGAGATGCACTGAAAGGCTGTGAACTCAGAGAGTTGGAGGTAGCGCAGAGGTGGGCAAGGCTTCCAAAACAGACTTGACTGATGCATGGCTGAAAGGGTAGGAATGCCACAGCCACTTCCTCTATACCTGCTTTCATGTAGTTACTCTGTCTTTCCTTTTACATAGTCTGTGCAAGGTCCACTCTACAGCTAAGGAATTTCTTTGTTTTGAGATCGTTGCTGCCAAATGAATTGTTTAGTTGCCTTATTCTCAGTCTAGGCAAGCGGTATCTTGATGTATGCAATTGTGCTGCTAATGAGGACTTTTACTGGCAGAAAGAAGGATAAGATTAAGAGGTGACTGTTAAACAGTTATATTATTACACCAAAAGCTCTGCCTTCAAAAGCCAAGGAACAGCTGACTGCTGCATGTTTGGAGAGCACAAGAAAAGAAAGATCGTTCTACAAATACCAGATATCCTACCGTTTTTCATAAATGTCCACTATTAGTTGAAGTCAGCAACAAACAGGATATTTAAGGTGACCCAGTATGGTAGTTCCCTACACCACCCAAACATACACAAGTCTTTTGGCCCAGATGTGATCCACCAAGGGTACTCTAAGCCACTTTCAATTATTTATCAGCAGTCCTGGCTAACTGGGGAGGTCCCAGCTGACTGGAGGTTAGCAAGTGTGACGACAAGAAGGGCTGGAAAGAAGATCCAGGGAACTACAGGCTTGTCAGTCTGACCTTGGTGCCAGGGAAGTTGTCACGTTAATTTGGCAGAAAATAAACCCCCTTGCTTTCTAACTCTCTTCACCGGAGTGAGAGGCTAGGTGAGGCTAGGTTTAAATTCTGAGTGATGTCCAATTTGTCACTACCAGTCCAGTCGCGTTTAATATGTATATTAAACTACCACGATTCTGGATACACTAATAGCAGTCTGTACCTTCAGTCCAGTCGTGCTCATGAACTAGCATGGCCACCTTTGGTCACGTTCAGTGAGAAACTGTGACAACTGGCTACTTAAACAGTGTAGTTTCATTTGTGCAACAGGTATATAAGGTTTTTTTGAATTGCCGGTGATAGTGACTGTCTGCAAGAAAGCATGTGCAAATATATAAAACACGTGAAATAATACAGCCTGGCTATAAACATTAAGGACTAACTATTCCCAAGAAAAGCGCTTCGTTTAAGTCTCACCCAAGGTGTCCCAAGGTGGGTAGAAGCAACGCTCAGCCCATCGGCCAGTCCCGGTTGTTGGAGGCAGTCTGAGGTGGAGTTTCCCTTGACTTGCTCATGGTGTTACCTTCTTTTCCTCCGAAAATCTACGGTGTTGTCTTCTTCTCCGAAAATCCCCCATTTCCCTGGCTATTTTATATCCTTTTTACCTTTAAGGTGGAGTTGAGTGACTGTAGTCATACATACCTTTTATCATGATTGGTGTAAAATTTTCTCGCTTCATGTTTAAAGGTATGGTTTACGAAAAATTGAGAGTGCAGACTCGAAGAGGGGTGCTCGCACCTCGGAGGCAGGTAACCTTCGGGATGGAGGTGTGTTTTGGTACTAAAATGATATTAAAATGAGCAAAGTTCACGAGAGGATAGCACTTTGGCAAGGTTTCAAAAACCTGTTGTCTCAGGGGGCCATATGAGCTGCTTATCAGTTCTAGAGAACCATTTTTCCCACTTTATCATCACGGAGCAGGGCCACGGAGTCTTCACTCCGTTCCATCCTCTATGGCACATTGCAGGGAGTTGCTGTGTTAGTGGATTCCTCGCATGCCTGCTGCAGCTGTGTCCTATCCTCAATGGTTTGATTTCATGCTTTTCCTCAATGGGTGAACACTGCTACGTTTTTCATATAAACCTTAATTTTCAGATGTAAAACCTTAATTTTACTAATAATTCCACAGAAGTTTGTGGAGCAGATCATGCTGAGTGCCATCACACGGCATATACAGGACAAACAGGTGATCAGGCCCAGTCAGCAAGTGTTTATGAAAGGCAGGTGCTGCTTGACTAACTTTATCTCCTTCTATGACAAGGTGACCCACTTAGTGGCTGAGGGAAAGGCTGTGAATGTTGTTTACCTGGACTTTAGTAAAGCCCTTGACACCATTTCCCACAGCATTCTCATGGAGAAACTGTCTTCTCAGGGCTTGGACAGGCATGCTCTTCACTGGGTAAAAATCCGGCGGGATGACCAGGCTGAAAGAGTTATAGTAAATGGGGTTAAATCCAGTTGGCGTTTGGCCACAAGTGGTGTTCCCCAGGGCTTAGCGTTGGGGCCAGTTCTGTTTAATATCCTTGTCAATGATCTGGATGAGGAGATTGAGCGCACCCTCAGTAAGTTTGTAGATGACATGAAGTTGTGTGGGAGTGTTGATATGCTAGAGGGTAGAAAGGCTCTTCAGAGGGATATAGACAGGCTGGACTGATAGACTGAGGCAACCTCTATGAGATTCAACAAGGCTAAGTGCCGGGTTCTGCAACTTGGGTCGTAACAACCCCATGCAATGTTACAGACTTGGGCAGAGTGACTAGAAAGCTGCCTGGAAGAAAAGGACCTGGGAGCGTTGGTCAACAACCAGCTGAATATGAACCAGTAGTGTGCCCAGGTGGTCAAGAAGGCCAACAGCATCCTGGGTTGTATCAGAAATACTGTGACCAGCAGGAGTAGGGAAGTGATCATCCACCTGTATGCAGCACTGTCTTCAGTTTTTGTGCCTCTCACTACAAGAAAGACATTGAGGCACTGGAGCACATCAAAAGAAGAGCAAAGAAGCTAGTGAAGGGTCTAGAGAACAAGTCCTATGAGGAGCAGCTGAAAGAACTGGGGTTGTTTAGTCTGGAGAAAAGGAGGCTCAGGGGAGACCTTCTCACTCTCTGCAACTATCTGCAAGCAGGTTGTAGCGAGGCAGATGTCGGTCTCTTCTCCCAAGTAACTAGCAACAGGATGAGAGAAAATTGTTTCAGGTTGCATCAGGGGAGGTTTAGGTTGGATATTAGGAAAAAATTCTTCACCGAAAAGTTTGTCAAGCATTGGAACAGGCTGCCTGGGAAGTGGCAGAGTCACCATCCCTGAAGGTATTTAAAAGATGTGTAAATGTGGCACTTAGTGACATGGTTTAGTGGTGGACTTGCCAATGTTAGGTTTACAGTTAGACTCGATTATCTTTAAGGGTGTTTTAAAGCCTTAATAATTCTATGATTACTGTTGATTAGACGAACAAAATTTGGTTGGTCTTAGGTATTTATACTTCTTGCTAAGTAGACATTATAAAAAGGATCTGCTTAAACCAATAAATAAGTGTTGAAAATGGAGATTACAGCAGTGCCATTTTTATTCATAAAAATGAACTAGGAAGAAGTGAGCAGAAAATAGAACCAACAGGACTTTTAAGTGTTTCCCTGTTCACTATTCAAAATCGCCTTTTGCAGAAGTGGCTTTTTTCCATTCCAGATTAAGAAAAGACTGGAAAAAAAAACATTTAACAGATATACTAGATTTCTACATTAAGATACTCAGTTGTCTTTTGTTGTTTTGATAGCAACAAAACTGTGACTCTCTTTCTCTAATGCTAAAGCCTGCACATGGTTTCTGGTCTGAAAAATTTCATCACCTTATCCTATAGTCACTGTGGCAAATCCATTTCTGTATTTCCTCATTTTATATAGGACAGTACAACAGAAAACTACTCCCTTTGTAAGTATGGAGAGATGGTAGCATGTACTGTAAAATACTGCCTTCAGAAATTTTCATTTTACTTGTAACTCTCAGTACTCTTTCATGTGTGAAGCGTCATAGGGCCCTTTTAATTCAATAAGACCGTAAAACACTATCATTTGATAAACATCCTAACATAAAACTGTCAGTTAGCAAAACACTATAAAAGAGCTTGAGAAGCTATTCTAATGTGCAATACAGTCTTCTGACTATGAGGGGAATAGAGGCAAGCTGTAAGTAAATTCTCCCCTTGCAACTGAAATAATGTCAGAAACTCTCTGGATCTCTGTACCTTGGGTACAGCCAGGCCCTCCATCAGTCCACAGGAAGGGTCCCAGATCCATTGGTATGAAACAGCACTCTGACAGGACTTGCTGTAGCGGCTGTTGCCTTTGACTCCTGATCATGCGGTTAAATTTTGCTGTATGCTGTATAGCGCAGATGCTTAGAAAATGCTCTATTGATAGAGAGATATAATGCCCACAGGCAAAAAAAAAAAAACACCCCTCCTTCTATGCCTCTGTCATTACTGATAAAGACGACTTTAAATTTTACCCTTTCACTTTCCCTGCAGATATCTTTACATGGATTTGAAGACAATAAAGGTGTAGCCTTTAAATGAAGTGTGCAAAGTCTAAATACATTGTTGAGAATTAAGTCACAGTAAATTAATCACTGATTATACAAATGAAGATAAAAAGTGGAGCTCACACATGGCATTCTTGATGTAGTGTAAACAGCACAGGGCAGGGACTACCTCTTGCCATGGCAACCTCATCTGAGGATTTCTCCTCAGCCTCCTACATGACAGAGCTGTACTGATGCTGCAGTGCTTTGTATCAGCGATCTGAGGAAAGCATGGCTCCCGCCCTGCCTGGAGAGGAGACCAGAACTGGGGACTGCAAGAAAGAAAATTATACTTATTCCAGAAACAGGAAAACCATCCACATTTACACGCCTTGCCCAAAGTAACACCATAAACTTCCCGCAAACTTGGAAGAAACTTTCCATTTCTCACATAATCCTTTCAGAGGCCTGCAAGAAGTATGCTAGTGATCTATGGTGAAGAGATGATACAGAATATTATCTCTAGATCTGTCTCAAGTTTTACTTAAAATAATGTACATCTCAATGCTAAAAAGTAACTAAGTGCTTAATGATTTGTTCTAGTACATTTAGGATATAATGACTACTGGCAATGAATATAGGTTACCAACAAAGATTTAAAAGATGTAGTTGAATGAAAAGCAGGCCTAAACTTATATATGTATGTCTTTCTATATATACAAACATATACACTGAATATACATATGAAGTGTATAAATGTGTGTATATGTTTCATGTGTGTATACAGATTATGTATAAAGTGTGTATATGTATTTAATGTATAAAAATATATATATAGGCAGCTTACACTTAAACTTCAAGACTTGACCATGCAGAAAAGTGAACATATTGAGCTCATATGACACTTACATTTCCAAGGATATTAATTCTATTGATGCCATGTGTTACGATTAAACTACAAACCACGCATTTTCATTCTTTCTAACTGGGCTACAATTAAAACATATAGAATGGAAGAGAATTTGTTGCAGAATTCAAAACTGGAGCAAATAAGCTTTTATATTCCAGTTGCATCAGGCAAATCAAAGCATTGTATTCCTAATATCACAGCATTCAAACTTCCAAATCCATGCATTATTCCACTGTGCTTACAGAGAAACAAAAATTTTGTGACACTGGATTTGTTGGAAATGAGGAGAGACTACAGATTGCGATGGTTATGAAGTTCTGCCACATGCGACAGAATATCTAGCTCCTGAGGTGACAAGTGAAGTTTTTAGGGCAATAATGTAATAAAGACCCTGAGTGAGTAAATCAGTAGAACGGAACTACCCTGGAGATTAAAGCATGTGTGTACTTAGTGTTTTGCCTAACTGAGATCATGGAGCAAAAATTACTTACTATCACATACCCTAAGACAGTTACAATTTCATTAGTATTAAAAAAACACAAGAGATGTAATATTATAAAAAGTGCAGATGAAGAAGTTAACAATTGTGCTTAAAGTTCTCTGGAGTATGTTTTTATTTAAAATCAGTGTCCTAAATTCATTTGGCCATACACCAACAGTACCTGATAATTATGTTTCTGTTTGCTTTAGAAGGGTCAGACCACAGAAAAAAAGGCTACGGTCAATTAGAAAAAAAGATTGAGACAAAGATCTTACATATACGTTAAAGGGCCAGCTTGTTTTTCATAAGTAGTCCACTATATGTGGCCTACAAAGAAAAGGTGAAAAGTTTTTGTCATGATATTGCATGCTTATCATTCTGAATGCCTTTTCTGAGACATTCATTTCCATCCCATTCTAGCAGATATCACATCTCCAGAATTCTTCCCAGTCTAGTGATAAGCCTATTCCTCTGTAGGCAAGCCAAAGGCACCACAGTCATATTTCTTGATTTCTCTAGAAAATATCAACTCTTATTGAAAACTAAGGTTCCTTTAGTCGCTTCTTAATCAGCATGGATTCTTTCTGCTCACCGGGGAACCATCTTTACAAAATTAAATATAATTTCTTTTAAATTAGTGAAACATACTAATGCATCTGACAAGCTTGATTGCTGCTTCATCCGTGCAAAACTATGTAAAATTTAAAAACAGTTCCTGCAGGAAATGGCCATTTTTATAAAGTAAAGAATGGATACCAAAGAAAAGTCTTTTCAGGATATCAACATCACTATTCCAAGCAAAAGTTTTATGTCAGTTTCTTTTCCTCATTCCAGTTTATTCAAATGCACTATATTCGTAACGGAACAAAAGATCGCAGTGAGGAGTCTGCTACCTGTTTATATGTACATGATGACTGGATAATGGACCATTTTTTTTAGCAAAGAGTGTAATTTCTCAGAGGAATCAACAACAACAAAAAAAGTGGTTCTAAATATAAGCCAAATACAAGGTAATCTATAGCCTCATCTGCTTCACTGTTTGGTAAATAGTTTGATGTAAATGGAAAATAAATTCTTCAAGAAGTGTTTTTGTTTATGTTGCTATGGCTAGTAATCTCCTACTTCAGAATATAAGCTTTTTTCTTCTTGTCTATTGGTGTCTGAAGTAATTCTTTCATTGTACAGGTCCATTTCATCTTTGATTGACTGCTCTGGTTACATCAGTGTCTCACATGGATGTATTTTCCATGCAAAAATAGCTAACCGGTGTTGTATGTCTGTAGTTTTTGCCAGCTAACTAAAGAAGCCAAATGGTTAAAAATTTTCTTTTAACACTATATATTACATTTTTTTCTGGCACAGTTAGTCTCCTACTATCCACTAACAATAAATAAAATTGGATTGTACAATATTTTGTACAAGAGCTGTTGTTTTAAAGGCTGTGTGAGGAATCTGTCTTCTTTACAATTAGCTCATTTCTATAATTTTACAACATTGTAGTTAGTCACTTCAGTCTCAAGGAAAGATAAATAGCAATTCAAGCTGGATGTGCACAAAAATGAGTCCAGCTGATCTGAAAAGTCAAAAGAAGTGGAAAACAGTTCATAAAGAGTAATTTGCTCACTTAAGAACACATTAAAGTAGGATACAGATACAAGTGCACACAAATGCCTCTCTCTGTACTGCTCCCTTTTGTCCAAGCTTTCTTCTTTGAGTAGTCTCAAACTAATCAGTGCTTGAATGATGACTTTACTACTCAATATTTTTGTTTAACCACCTCATTTTGGAGTTAATAAATGGCAAAAGTAAAGAAAGCAAGCAGTGTGTGCTAACTGACAGGAAAACCTATTATTATACAAGAAAAGGGAGACCTGACCTTTTCTCAGATCTGAAATTTTCTGTGTTACAGTGTTTTCTTATTAAGAAATATTGAGGTTCAAATGCAGGATACTACACTTAGACAGGAATTATCAGCTGCATATACTGCATGTGTAACAACTGGCTGGGTAGAAGTCCTTTAAAAGGCCCTGGCCCTTGGGGTCAATTACTAGGTGAATATGAGTCAATAATGTCATCCCAGGCAATCAGACCAAGGATATACATACAAGAAGATAGGCAGCAAGACAGCACATGAAGCAATCTTATTGCTTTAGCTTGTATAACAAAGCCTCTACTAAAATTTCAATTCCATTTTTGGAGACTTCACATCAAGAAAGATGCTGAGCAACTGCATTGACTCCAATGGAGAGAAATTAGATATATAAATACCTCTTTAATTAAAGAATGTCACAGTTTTTTACAAATATTAAGAAAAAAAGCATCACAATATTATGTGGTAGGTATAAATGCACCCATTGCACAGAGGAATGAACTCAATGCAAAGTGATTACATGTTGTTTCTCTAGGGACCCTTTTCCCATTTTCATTTGTGTTTGCCCTTCTCATACATCAACTCAAGATTTATTTTGTTGATTTTATTTAAATGGAAAGCCCTGTTAGTGTATATGTTGTATAAATACATATGATTCAGAGTATGCTGTATACAGTACATATTGTTCCTATGTACAGTGTCAATGATCAGATCATACCAAGACTAAACAAAGGGTTCTTTAGCCAGTCTCTCTTAAGTGAAAAGAAGGCAGATGTTAATGAGATTTCTTGTGAATCCCTCAAACTTCTTTCCATAATCCATATAAGCATTTAAATATTTATGACTGTATTAAGCTAAACAAATTTCCTCTGTACATTTTGATCTATCTTTCCAAATACTCTATTTGTCTCACTTAAATTGCAATTCTATGATCTAAAGTTTGATTTGCACTTAGAATTCTGAAGTTAGATGCTAAGATAAACCTTTACTGGCATTTTCTATGGTTGTCACAACAGGCCTTCGTGGCCCATATGAGATTTCTGGCTGTGAAGTATTTTTACCAACTTTATTTTAGCTAACATACTTTTTACTTAGCAAAAATAAAACTGAACAAGATATCATTTTTAGCCCCAGATGACTTTGTTTCCTGAAAACCAGAAACTGTTAAATTAAATTTGAAACATCAACAAATGTCTTTCAACAGATATCTTCAAGGTATATGGTAGAGTTCAGTGCACTACATTTTTTATCATTTCAGCAATGCTCAGCTGGAAAGAGTTTACCTGTGACCTTTTTTCACTCTGAAATTTACAGCATTTGATATTCACTACTGTAGATTAAATCTCAGTTGTTCTCTTGCAGTAATAATAAAATCCTCTTAAAACTACATTCCTGTTATTAAAATGTCCATTGTTTACAAACGTACGGCATGATTACCTTTTACCATGGCTCCTGAATGGTAAAATAATTTTGCAACATTGTTATAAATTATCTATTTTATTAAAACAAAACACAGGAAACAAAGACTTCATCTACACAGCAAAGTAATCAAAAAATTGACAGTAATACTGGGGTGGGGGGAAGAGTATTTTCCCACTACAAGAAGTTACATATCAAGAAAAATTGTACAATTAACAGTTTATTATCGTGATATGACTCTATGAAGTATTCCTAGTTCCAATTACATCTGTACAATGCCATCCTTGGAAAAACAAACATCTGAACTCTGCTAACCTGTCACTTTAAACTATTCACCTTCATAAGATCTGAAAGTAGAAGTCAGTCCCCAACCTCGGGTTTTCTAATGAACTGGATTTCACAGAACTTCTTCAGTTTTTAATGAGGCATCTCAGAATTCTGTTAGGTTTTCCACTCTGTGCTGTTTTTCATGCTGCATTTGGAAGTCATGGCTTCCAAAACACAGCACAGGAGCAATTGCTTCTCACAGTGGCAAGGTGCAGCCCATCAGCACTGTTTTCTTTTTTTTTGAAGGCCTGAATCCTAGGTCCAAGTTCAGACTAAATACTGAGCGGGGAAACACTGTTACTCGAGTGACAAAATTAATCTTTCGCTAGGGCAGAGGGTCCTAGATCAATGTCATGCTCCTCTGAACGCTAAGCTCGGGGTAGACCAACCACAGGACTCTCCTGGCACGGGATGGCCCACATGATGCTTAGGGAGCAGGATCAACTGCCAGGCTCTGCAGTGAGATTCTGTCCCTTAGAGGGTTTCTGGCTCCAACTCCTGCTGATCTCAGCAGCTCCTTGGCACCTGAGCCTGACTACTTCCAGGAAAGGACCACAGCTTCCCCCACTGCCTGCTCTGGGCATTCGCATATGTGTGCTGTGGCAGGGGATGTGGGGATGGTTATGAGATATTGCAGCTAACTGAGTTAATTGGGCGTAACCCCACCTGAGCCAATGCAGAGGTTGTCCACAATCCCTTTGCTGGTTCTCAGCAATGGCTGATCATTTTCCAGCGATTCTGGAAAACTTCCCTTTGAGCTGATTTATCTGCAACTTGTTCATTCTAGTGGCAGAAGTTAAGTTGTGATATCAGCCTGCAGAATAGTCCTTCCTGCTTCCCACACATCTCCCTGTAATGACGCAAGGCATTTCACTGATATTTGGAGGACAGTGGCACTGATTCTAATTCCACCCTGATTCATTGTAAAACAACACACCCACTTTTCATCTTACACCGTACTACCTCCAAGAGGGAAAAGGTTTGTGCCACTTTCAGCAAGATTGTAATTATTTTAAAAGGCATTACAGACTTCAGCAGGTCTCTGGTCCATGTTTGGATGTAAGAAAAAAGGTTGCAAAGTAGACAGTTTGAACCTGTGTGATGTATGTGAGAGCATCACACTCAGTTAAAAAAAAAGAAAATACCTACTCAGATTAGCTGGGAGTGAAATAATGGTGAGAAATCCAAATAAATGGACAGAAAATATTCATTTATTAAGTAAATCAGAAGTGCAATTGTGCCAGACATATGCAGCTATACAGTTTGTTCCAGAAACTATATATTTAAGATGCGCTTAGCTTTCTAATCACCAATTTTGTCTTTTAGGAGAAAAAGGAAATCATATCTTACTGTGAATATCAGGGTATCATATCTTACTGTGAATATCAGGGTCATAAGAGAAAGACATGTCTTAATTTGCAAGATCCTTGGCATGAAAGTAACAGAAAGCAATTCTCCAAACACAGGTGTTTTCAAGAGCTTGGGAAAGAAGGGGTTATCAGAAATTCATAAAATAAATCCTGTTACTGAATAATACTGTAGTAACACAGGAGATGGAGAACTATGACTGCAGCCTCAAGAACAATCTGCAGTCAGCATTAATTGCAAAAATGATCATAATGTTGCCATCTGTTTCAGTGGAAACCATTAACAGTTTGTGGTACTTTGAATATGTAAGCCTCTTTGTGCTCCTGCAAAGTTACAGCACCAAAACTCAATGGTTTCACAAGAGTAAGTCCAATGTTAGCCGCTACAGCTCAAGGGTTATTTCTCCCCTGCTCCTTTTTTTTGAACCTTTTAAAATTCGTTGCATTTGTATAATATATTAGGACATTAACTCTTCCAATTGCTTCTCACTATTAGAGTAATTTACAGTCTCCATTATGATATAACAGACTTTTTTATTCCTTCCTTATGAAGTCACTGATAGTGTTTACCTTTAAGATGTCTAACTTAAGCACTCTGAAATACTCTGTGGAAGACTGACTCTCTCTCTTGCTGTTACTAAGAAGGAATAACGATGTCTGGAGACATCAACTTTCTTACTTAGATGCCTCATATAAGTGATTAAGGTTAGGTCAAGTCACTAGCTGTGTAATAACAACACAAGATTAAAAGATGACATAGAGAAAATATATATTATGCTGCCATGTCAATAGTGAGAAATTTAGAAATCCAGCTATATACTTCATTGTTCTGACATGCAACAGTGTAGAGAAATGACAATCCACTATTTGAATCTCCAAAGTTAATATTCTCTTTTCAAATTTTCTTTAGGTTATTATCACACACTGGACTATAGAAACACTCCATCCAAATTACTTACCCAAAAGATGACTATGCCTTTTCAAAATGAAGAAGAGATGCAAACTAGGTTGATGGAACTATTGACATTTTTTTCACAGAAATACAAGATGTCCCATCTTCCCCTAAACACCATTTCTGAAGATGGGGGAAAGATAACTATAACTAGATTTTTAGCATCACTCCTTTCAGGATATGTTGATGCTGAGATATGTATTTCAAGTGGCTACAGAACGAATTTTTATCAGTTTAGTTTAGTGTGAAATATAGAATTTAGAACTTGAACATAAACCTCTTCTGGGTTTCATTTTGCTTGTGCTTTGGCTTAGTAGAATTGGTATTTAATCTTTTACAAATCAGTCACTTCCTGCTCATTCCTCCAGACGTGGCTAAACTGATGTGTGAACTACACTACTATGAGTTCTTTATCTGCAAAGGCTGCTTTGAAAAAACTGGTTGTAAAGCAGAGCAGTATTATAGGAACTGACGAAAGAAGAAAATGGCATTCAAGAACTTAGTCTAGCACAGATTTCTTGTTCTCTTATGGTGTGCATTGAAGTATTATTGTTTCCATTTAGAAAGAGAACCCTTTTGTTTTCCTGCTTCCTCAGAATTTTCTGGGCTAGGCAGGAAACAGTTAACCATCTCCAAAAGAATTTAAAATTCAAAGATGTGTAACAATTATGCTTGGGAGAAAAAAAAAAGAAAAACCCAAACACAAAACACCACACCAAACCCTAAGAATGATAATTAAGAGCCTGAAGTACAAAAGGGTAATGCACTGTCCTCTTCCCCACTAGGGAAGTTCATTAGCAGTGGAATCGTGTCATTCGCCCATCTGTTCATAATTGCATTCACTGCAGGAACTAAGCGACGGAAGTGACATCACTTGGCCTCAGCACAGACGACTCGGTAAATCACACGCGCCTTCAGCTCCGCATGGGCACTTTCTCCAGTTCCAGCTCAGCCTCTTCTCTAGCCTTTTCCATGGCCCGAGGACAGCATCTGACTTACGCCCGTTACCTGAGCAGGGCTGGCCTGGATTGGCTGGCTAGGAGGGGGGTCAGAAATTAAAAAAACTAAAGGTGACTCAGTTTCTGGATAGGAGTAAAGCCATACTGAGTGTGTAATTACCCTTCAACTGGTTGGAGGCATACCTCTTGTTTGTATGTCCTAAACATTGGGTGCTTAGCAGCTGCTGTAATATCAATGGGTGATTGAAACAGGCCCTCATTAGATTAACGCTGAGCTTATTGCTTGTGCCAGTCTCATTATTATTGGTGACTAAACTGGCAGATTGTCAGGACGCCTCATGGCGAGATGAGCTTTTGCAGCTCTTTGTTTGTAGTTATTATAAACAATGAAGTGAAAGCAATCCCCTGGGCATAGTCATGTCTCAGATGTTTTTTGCAAGCAGCAATCAGCTTGCAGAAGCAGCAATGGTAAACAACTTCTTATTTTAAGAAGCGATATTAATTAAAGTATGAGGCATGGTTCTGAAAGAGAACTTGTTAATTATTTAATGTCACCTGCACTATCAAGCCCACCAGTTGGAAATTGTTTCATTTTGCCTCAGATGGGCTCTGCCTGTCATCTGAAACAGTGGAAAATAATGTGTGGTGCCAAGTGCCAAAAAAATAGGCAGCGTACAGCTGGGAGTCATATCACATTTTAATGTACAATCCAGGGTTATTACTTCTAAAGAATTCTGGTTGGCAATAGTAGGCCATATTACGCAGTGTGTATAAATGCTAAACTTAATTGGGAACATTAGATTCCTCATAAGAATACAGAGAATATTAAGTGGGCTGCAATTGTAGATATTCATGGTTATTGACATTCCTGGCCATCTACTAATATCACTGCATACCAGTAGATGGTTTGGAAACTCTGCCCAGCTGTTAAATTAAATAGTGTGAATCAAGGGTTTGACATCTGCTAAAACACACATATGTTAAGAAGAACGGAGAAATATTTAAAGCTTTTGGCAAAGCTTCTGCTGCTATTCCTGTAGCACAAGAAAAAGCTTCCTACTTTTCTTGAAAGACTTACAGATATGACTAGAGAAAGCAGGATATGAGCTGGAATCATTGGGTCTGAAACAATGCTCAGAGGTGGGCATGGACCATCTGACTTCTACTTCAGTGGAAATGCTAGCCCTATTGAGAACCACTGGGACTCATTCAGTCACCAAGTTCAGCCCAGACAGAAGGTCATTGGTACCACCTGAAGGTATTTCTGGTTTCAACTGAGCTATAAAATTCCAGCAGATGAGTTTCTGTCATATGATGACAACTTTCTTGTTAAAAGCTGAAAAAGTGAACACAAGCTACAAATATGGATATAGTGAAAAAACACAATCTCTTTTACAGCCATGAAAGTTTAGACTTCTTTCAAGTTTCAGTTGACCAGGCACACAGCTACGACAACAGTAAGTTGTGTGGCTGAGCACTAGATCAAAGTGTACAGGGCGTTTCCTGAGGTAGGGAAACCAGAGGAAGGGCAGAGAGACCCATCAAGAGCTGGCAGCTCTTGCAACAGAATTGATGGAGCTTGGGTGTTGCCAGCAGCAACCGCGGGAGATTTAAATGGCCCTAGGGAGTGCTATCGTCCAGGAGCTCTGTGAACCAGGCATGCAAACAGGGCTCGAAAGTGCAGCTGTTTGCTCAGCAGTTTGCACAGAAGGGTGTGTGAGAAGGGCTGTCCGCACTGCTTGTAGGCCCACAGCCCAGGGAAGTGCTCTAAATCTCTGCCATAATGGTGGGCACTCGCCACAGAGTTAAACCTAGTGTTTCTACAGAGAAGGCCCCTGAAATGTGTGATGCTTCAATTCAAATAGAACTGGTAAGAAAGGAGACGTCAGTATAGATGGTAGGTTGCAACTAGTGACTAGACCCTTCTCCTGGAGAAAAGCAATTACCTGCAAAAGATGTGCACAGGTTGATGATCTGTTGTGTCAAGTGGTCAAGTTTCAGGAAACAGTTAAAAGGCTGCACAGTATTAGAGGGGCTGAGATGGAGAGAGAGAAGTGGTTTCAGAACCATGCTCCTGTGGCAGACACCACATAGAACGAAGCACATTGGACCTTGGTGACCCACAAAAGCAGGACTCTGCTTCAATCCTCACCCTCCAGCATTGCAATCAAAAACAGATATGAAGCTTTAACAGTTGTTGACACGCACTAGCAAGGTCTGCAAGGAGAAACTGTACAGGCAGCATACAGTGGATACTGCAAAAAGAAACAATGAGTGCTTGTAGCGGGTGTCTCTCTGTTAAGGGACACTAAGTTGCCCTTCTGCCAGCCTGACAGGGAGTCACAAGAGGTACGCTGCCTTTCCGGAGCTAAGGTACAAGATGTTGCTGAGACGGTGCCACAACTTATCAAGAGCACAAACTGTTATCCATTGCTACCCTTTCACGTGGGCACAAATGACACCACAAGCTGGAACATGGACAGAATCAAGGAAGACTGTGAAGTCCTGGAGGTGCAAGTGAAAAGTATTGGTGCCCAAATTATCTGTTCTTCCACTTTACCAATTGGAGGAAAGGAAGCAGCCAGAAATAGACATACAATGCAAATCAACTTCTGGCTTCATGTCTGGTGCCATTGTGAGGGTTTTTGCTTTTATGACAATGGGACATTCTTGATGACTATAGCCTGTTAGGGAGCGAAGAAATCCACCAGTCTGGAAAAGGCAAGTGGATCTTTGGCAGCAAGCTGGCCAACTTGGTGAGGCAGGCTTTAAACTGAAGGACTTGGTGAGCAGGGTTCAAAGTGGCAATGCTCCAGCCATTGCAACCAACTGGCAAACAGGCCAGGCCAATCAGAGCAGTGATAAATGTTCCTAAGCTTCCTCCCAAGATGAGAATCAGAAGATGAAGCACCTCAAGTGTATGTATAAAAATACATGCAGCCTGGGAGACAACCAGAAGGAACAGGAGCTCCGTGCCCAGTCAGAAAGTTATAGATAGGAATAACTGAAACATGGCAGGATAACTCACGTGACTGGAGGATCACAGTGGACGACTATAAGCTGTTTCACAAAGGCAGGCAGGAAAGAAGAGGAGGAGTTGCACTATACGCTAAGGAGAACCTTGAATATATAAAAGTCAACTACAGTGATTGTCTGTGACCACCTGAGGAACCTGAATGTACTAAATCTATAAGACCTGATGAGATGCATCTCAGAGTCCTGAGGGAACTGGCTGACGTAGTCGCCAAGCCGCTCTTTATAGTATTTGAAAGGTCATGGCGGTCAGGGGAAGTCCGTGGTGACTGGAAGAAGAGAAACATTGTGCCCATTTTTAAAAAGGGTAGAAAAGAGGACCCTGGGAACTACTGACCTGTCAGCCTCACCTTTGTGCCTCGGAAGATCAGGGAACAAATCCTTCTAGAAGCTCTGATAAGACACATGGAGGACAAGGATGTGATCCGAGACAGCCAGCATGGCTTCACCAAGGGCAAGTCCTGCCTGGCCAACCTTGTGGCTTTCTATGATGGTGTAACTAGATCAGTGGACAAGGGAAGAGCTATGGATGTGGTCTGTCTGGACTTCTGTAAAGCCTTCGACACAGTCCCCCACAACATCTTTCTCTCTAAATTGGAGAGATATAGATTTGATGGGTGGACTGTTCCATGGCTAAGGAATTGGTAGGAAGGTCACATCCAGAGTGTAGTGGTCAATGACTCAATGCCCAGATGGATGCCGGTGGCAAGTGGTGTCCCTCGGGGGTCTATACTGGACCAGTACGGTTTCATATTTTCATCCATGACATAGAAAGTGAGATCAAATGCACCCTCAGTAAGTTTGCAGATGATACCAAGCTGAGTGCTGCAGCTGACACACCAGAAGGAAAGGTCAGGGCAATCCCCAGTATCAATACAGGCTGGGGGATGTAGGGATTGAGAGCAGCCCTGCCAAGAAGGACTTGGGGGTACTGGTAGGTGAAAAGCTTGATGTGAGCCACCAATGTGTGCTCGCAGCCCAGAAGGCCAACTCTCGTGACATCCTACCTGGGGTCCTGCATCCAGCTCTGGAGACACCAGCACAAGAAGGACATGGAGCTGTTGGAGCAGGTCCAGAGGAGGGCCATGAAGATGATCCAAGGGCTGGAGTACCTCTCCTATGAGGAAAGGCTGAGAGAGTTTGGGCTGTTCAGCATGGAGAAGAAAAGGCTGCAGTAAGACCTTGTAGCAGCCTTCCAGTACCTGAAAGGAGCCTGTAGGAAAGATGGGGAAAATCTTTTTAGCAAAGCCTGTTGTGATAGGACCAGGAGTAATGGTTTTAAACTGAAAGAGGATAGATTTAGTCTAGATATAAGGAAGAAATTTTTTACAGTGAGGGGGATGAAACACTGGAATGGGTTGCTCAGAGAGGTAGTGGAGGCCCCAACATTCAAGGTCAAGTTGGACAGATCTCTGAGCAATCCAATCTAGTTGAAGGTGTCCCTTCTCACTGCAGCGGGGTTGGACTACATGACCTCTAAAGCTCCCTTCCAACCCAAAGCATTCTAGGATTCTAAGATTCTCAAAATACACTAGAAGAACAAGAAGAAGTAATAGGGGTCTAACACCGATGTCTATGTCAATATGAAATAACATCAGATTAGCAATGTGAACTTGTCAACAGTTTTTTCTTAAAAGAAGAAGTGAGGCAGGCAAGAGACCAAAGTGGGTCAAACAGAAGTTCTGCCCTGAAGACAGACAGAGGAGTTAAGAGATAGTGGTGTCTTTCGTTATTCTAATATATTTCTTTTTTTCATTTGTGAAAAAATAAACTCTTTTCTTTTTTGTAATGTCATAGAACGTGTTCAGGGAACAGTCAAACATTTGAAAGCTGGTGAAGTATAAGGCAAGTAGTGCTGTTTGGCACCTACGAATTTAGTCAACAGGAGGATAGAAATTTTGAGCACTGTAGTTAGGCAGTTAGAAGCCCAATGTAGGAATTCAGAAGAACATTGGAAGATGTAATTGAATATTAAATCTGCCAGTGCTCTGAGTTCTCAGATTACAGAGCAATGGCAAAAGCAGTCAGCTAGAGCCAGACATGTACTTCAGGATCTCATGGTGGAAAACAGATAAAAGTTAGACTCACAGAAAACATTCTGCCCTCAAAGAAGACCACACAGGTCTCTCATCCATTGATTTTTTTTCTTTTCATTTTGTTTTATTTTTTTCACTTCAGTAAAAGTGATTTCAGCAAAACGACACACAAAGGCTTACAATGGAAATCTCACCTGTCAGTAGGTAGATCTAACCGTGCAAAAGACATGCAACACACAGGATACTCATTGGATACTGGCCTTTTTTCAACTAACCAACCATAATTTTTTAAAATAGCTTTTAAGTCTGTATTGTGAGAGTTTGCTTTATGATGTCATGCCTGGGCAATTACAGAGCCATAATTGCATAGCTATGACTCATTGCAAACCATTCAGTGCAGTCAGTTTCCTAATGTTATTTTCTACTATAACATTGTTATTGTAAAGGCAGGAATTCTTTAATCATCAAATTGAATGTCTGCCAAGAACTCATTTGATTGACCATTAAACACGCTTCTGTTTAGAAGAAATGCTACAACTTCACTGTTTCAAATAGCAGATTTGTTCTGCAGCAGTTTTTCACAGGACAATCTGCAATCAAATGACAGGTAAAAAAAGAGTTTAGGATCTGCAAATGTACAGGACATTCACAAATGAAGGTCCCAGTCTGAACTGCATTAAAGTCTTTAGAAAGCTTACTGGTTTTTTAAAGTATTGTATCAGACCCCATGCAAGGAAACAATAAAATACACAGTTTTATTGACAAACACGAAAATTTCTCAAAGATAAAGGTTCCAAAAAGTAAAACTCATATCTGCACCTGACCACTACCACTGTATGTCTTTTGGTGCTCGGCATCTCTTGGCAATTCAAATGTAATTTTTAGTAAGGCCACAGTTTTAGAAAACTAAATGGAAACTGGTAAATCCACTGCTGAATGGTGGGAATATTTTTTAATGACAATAATAAAGTTTCCTCTCACTGTCAAAGGATTCCTTGGAGGCACAGCATGATGTTGTTTTATTCAGAAAATAATTTTCCACCTGCTGGAAAGAGGTATCTTGTTGGCAGATACTTGAATGATCGGAAAATTGAGATGAAATAGAAATCTATAGATAGCCATCCTGAATTCAGTGGCAGAACAGTGGGTTGGTTCCCAATTTTTTGAAAACCTATACAAAACCTTATGCCAGTGCCTAAATATTTCTACAACTGCAATTTCTGAGAACACTGGCAGCCCCATTCAGCAAAAAATTATCTTATTTACAAAAATACTCTCTCTTTGGACAGTAAGTCCATAAAAAAGCATGCAATTATGTTACCTTTTATATTTAAACACACAGCAAGCCTAGAGTCTATAAGAATAAAGTCACTGCATTGGCCTGTCAGTACGAATTAATGATTTCCTACTGTTTTCTCTTTTTCTTATTCAGTTTACCAAGAAAAGTGTGCAGAGAGAAAACCAAAATAAAGTCTTTTTCTAAGGCAGAAAAAAAAATGAGTACTCCTTTGCAGCTCCATAAACATCACTAGAATCATTGATATTTGTCACTAAATAACCAATTCAATCAAAGATAAAGGAGAAACAGTGCAGTCTAGTAATGTATTTAAAAAAAGGATGTGCTTAAACAACAAAATAAATCTGATTATGTGAGTCTGTAAATAAGCAGAGGTTTTGTTCTCTACCAGCTAGCAAGCTGAGATATCTTTTTAACTGTTGTGAAAAGTAAAATAGCAATAAGGAAACACAAGAGGTACCAAGAAAAAAGAAAACAGCTTTTAAATGCTGGAAAAGAAGGGAGTAAGAAATGGTGAAAGAAGAGTGTGTCTGTGGCATAGATGCACTGATAAACGCATCCACATTCTATCACAGGCGTGTCACACGATAACGAACAGAGAAAAGTCCAGAATTTTCCAGTGAGTAAACCAGTCTTTTAGAATGAAAGTTTCAAAAGATAAACACAATTTGTTAGCTCTTGTTGCAGCTGGTAAAACAACTAGTATTTACGGATCAACAATTCACTACTGAAGTCATTAGATGAAGGTGAAGTTAGTTTTTTGTTGGGTTGCTCTTCAGTGAAGGCAGCAGGGCACAGGCACCTCTACAGAACAGTCCCTGGTTCTTTAGACAATTTCTGTTTCTTATTTCTCCCATCCAGGAAGGCATAAAAGGAATAATGCTTAGGATCTCAGTGGATACGTCAGTACTGTCTTCTAAACCCCATCTTGAGGTTTTCCTCAAAGCCAAAATCAACATCTGTTTAGAAATGAACCCAAAAGGATTCAGCTCTCCTATCTGAGCATATCCAGTGCCTTAGTATCCCAGTGCTTTGTATCCTAGCAGACAACCATCAGTACACTGTCTGAATGCGGATGAAGAGCTTGGTCTTTGCTATTAGTCATAGGCCATGCTAGGGTACCCAGAGGATTTAAACAATCCATTCACACTGGTTCAATTTGATTTTGATATAGGACTTCCAATTTCCTGTAATTTTATCCATGTGAATTTGGGAAAATGGACTTCCAGATGCAGATATATCTAAAATCAGTTGTGTCACATCAGAGGCTGTACCACAGGAATTTTGGGTGCATCACTGAGTTAGGACTGATAAAACTTTCTCTCTATCCATTTTGCAATTCTGATGTGATCATGTTTTCTCCTTGTCTTGTAAGCCCAGAGACAAGTATCAGTTGCACACAAAGAAAACTGCATATATCCACTGAAACATCCAAACCAAAATTTTCTAAAATACAGAAACAATATTGTCACACTGGTGAGCGGGGAAGAAGCTGAATGAGCTTGGACAATCTTTACACACCTCTACTTCTTGCCGTGTTTGTCAATGCTAACCTTTCATGAAAGACATCAATAAAGGAACTGGGTGTTGCCAATATTCCTCAGAAGAAAGTTTCTTTATTAGCATACATACAACCTGACAAATTAAAGATGTCAGTGACACAAGAGGTTGTGAGAGACTTGTCTCAAAGAAGGAATCAATCCTTGCTCTGCTGAAAGAATTGTATGAGGATGTTGTTTAGTACTTTACTAGCTGCCATTGCAGTTGCAAGAGTTTATCTGAAGGTATTATAAGTGATAATTGAGCAAAAAGAAAGAGGATGACAGCCTAGTGAAGGATGGTCAGCTACTGAGGCAGATCTACATGTATGAGGGACAAGAAGTCAAAGATCTAAGCATCCAAGCAACCTTAGCCACAGAAACCAGAGAGCAGCAGATTTTGCAGAAAGGTTGCCTTTTTCTTCTCCTTTAAAAGACAGTCCTCAGAAAAGAAAACAGTCATGACTACCATCAGGAGCCTGAGTGCATCTTTGGGCATCAATGTCATGACAGGTCACTCTAGGACTCCCAGCCCATGACCTGAGAGGCTCCATTCAGGCTCGGATCAGAGCACCCATGCCTGTCCTGAGATGTGTTCCCTGACATTCCTGACTTGTTCCTTGGGCTTCTGGCCTGATCTTGGACCAAACTTGTCACCTATCCTTTGCTTGATGATCAGTGGACTGTAGGTGGACCCTGTCCCTGCCTGCACCTTGGCTTGCGTCCTGTAAACAAGTGTCCTGCCTATGTTGGGATTCACCCCCAGCTCCCAGCTCAGGACTCCTCATGGAACTTTCCCTCTTTCCCTACTCCTGGTAACTGCTGAGATGGGAAAGGATGCAAGGAGAGTGAATCCCATCTTCTCTTTTCACCTCCCACCAAAAAATCCCTTGTTGCAATAGCTGTCTGTATGTGTACACTAGAGTAGGTACACATTGGAACACGTTTGTGTGCAAAATACTGTCTGCTAGAGTTTGTGGTGGAGAATAGCCAGAGAAAACAAGAACTACATCTGGAAATAATGATGGAGTATGCTTGTGGACCTTAAGATATCATGAATGCAGCACAGAAAACTTCAGACCTTGTCTGACACTAAGGAAGAAATCCGTTAGTAGGTGCTTTTAAAAGAAAGAAAAAGCAATGGAATATGGGAGAAACTGCTCTAATATCAGAACAAATTTATTTTCATAAATGAGCACATTCAAGAAAAAAAAAAATACCCCACAATTAGTGGGGCCAGAAGGAAGACTACAGAGTAACACTCTAGACTGACTCCAACAGCAAGAAAAAGCTGGGCCATGAGGCTGAAGATTGCATGTTTACCACTAACAGGTCCATCAACTAAGCAAATCCAGGAAGGAAAGTTGTGAAAATTATGTGCATATGTGTAGCTAAGGATCTGAAAAAAATCTAGTCATACATCTAAATGAGTAAAAATTGTCACCCTGTTCCCATCAGGACTAATTAAAGCTGACAATATCAAACAAGACAAAATGTTTTTGGAAAGTTCCTTGGAAAAAGAGTTTCCTACACCTGTTGTCCTCCCAGAGTGGTTGGTTAGCTTTTGAACTAATGTCATCCACGTGATATCCCTAAGTAAATGAGGTGTGATTGTCTTTGTTTACTTCACCTAGATACTTTATGAATATTTTTATTTTACTGTAAAGTCTTGTACAAACTTCAAAATATGTATTCTATTTGGGACATTCAGATAAACATTTTGGGAAGTTGTTATCCTCACTTTGAATTCATGGAGATCTAATGATAAATGGGTAACTTCGAGGGACTTGTCAATAAAGTGTACAATGGACCAAAATACAAGTCTACAAATATGCTACCTGCAGCATGGTACCCCAGAGCACCCACAGTGTAGCAGGTTTCGCATTACGAGAAATGCATGGTCTAGTTTCAAAAGCTTGCACTGGAAAAATAGTGGAAAAGATTCTGTTAATGACTGGTTACAAACAGAAAAATCTCTGTATCATCTGGAAATTAATCTGAAATTTTGAAGGAGTTTGTGACAACATTACTAGAAAATAAATAGGGTTCCTCATTGAAATTTTTCCAATCCTTAGCCATAAAATGCTAAAGCTGAACAAAAGTTTCATCATAATATAGGAGATCCACAATTACTAAGTTGTTAATTTAGTTTTCCTAATTACAGGAAATCTCTTCAAGACATAGTGTTATGATTTTTGAATAAAAACCTACTGGCTGTTCATAAAAATACTGTAGACCTTCGTCTGGTCACAGTTGCATAGTTACTTAAATGCAAGTGGGTACCTAGAGCTGCACACAAGCTGGAAGAGTCAGCATCCAGACATTCAATTTTGACATGAAAATGCTGTTTAACGTTGTTTTAGTTTCGGCTGCCGCCGGCAACAAAAGCGCCACGCGGCCGCCCCTTCCCCCGCCGCAGTGCGGAGGAGAATGGAAATAGGCAGAAAACTGGTGGGTCAGGATAAGGGCAGTTTAAGAGAACAGCAAAAAAAGGGAACAGTAACAACAACGATACAGATAAGGAGAAAACACGACAAAACAGACTGCAGAACAGACCCGCTCTCCCGGACAGGACTGGCGCCGCGCGCTCCCGAGCCGCAAGTGAGTTCCTGCCGCACCGCCCCCCCCACCCGAACCCAGCATGACAGCACATGGTATGGAATATCAGGCTCTGTTTGGCCAGGTTGGGGTTGGGCCACCCCACCCGGCTGTGCCCCTTCCTGGATTCTGGTGAAAATTAACCCTGTCCTGGCCGAACCCAGGACAAATGTATTTTAGGATAGGTCAGATTCAAATCATAAATGCAGGTTTCTGAATGCCTGCAAAGCAATGTTTAGAAAGCCAGTGAGTCCTACTCTTTCACATCCACAAAATGAAGCTGGACTTTCTCTTTGCTAGTAATGTCATCTGTTGCCTCCTCATTCTTCCTATGTAGCTTCCCCACAGATTCTGTGGCAAGATTTGGGAGTTTTTCTTCTACATTATCACATTATAAAGTTTCAGACCTCACCAATCACCCAAAGGCTCTTTTCCCTAACCTGCTGTTGTGCAGCCAGGACAGTCTGTCAGAGTTTTTTTCAGCAGACTACATGGTATCACTTCCTGCCTTAAAAGTGACCATTAAAAATGGGCCTTACATCTGTGCCTGCTATTTGTGTCTGGTAATCAGAAGTTGTTAGTAATAGTTATATTATGAAGTTGGAAAAAGAAGCAACACTTTCCTATTTGATGTCTCAAAGGTCTGTACAGATCTTTGCTCATATTAATTAAAATTCCCTCCCCCAGAAGTATTCAAGGCCAGACTGGATGGGGCTTTGAGCAACCTGCTCTAGTGGAAGGTGTCCCTGCCCACTCAGGGAGGTTGGAACTAAGTGATCTTTAAGGTCCTTCCAACACAAACCGATGTATGATTCTACAAAAATACATTTTAGTTACAATAAAAACACTGTTTAATAAATACTTTTGACACCAAACATATCCAAACAGCTAAAATGGTAAATGGCATTTATTAACCATATTATTTAAGCTGCTCTTTGGAAAACTTATAGAAGCCTTCCAGCAGTCTTTAACACTCGTACACACCCTTCGTAACAACTTTCTTTTAGCCTCCTTTCTACTTATACACTGTCTACGCTCAGCCTGCTGCACAATTTCATGGAAATGGGAAAACAAGGGGGAAGGAATGCTCACCTATCTGGGGCTACCCAAGGGCCAATAAGACAGTCAACAATTACTAGGGAAAGTATTAGCAAAGTCTTTTTTTCCAGTACTGTCTCTGCACTCCTACTGAACTTCATCATCTCCTCCATCTTTCTCAAAATCCTTTGTAGCTTGTTGTTACATTTCAGGGCAGAGCTCAAACTAACCATACTGTTTTTAATGATGTTCATTATTTATCTAGTGAATTTCTGTTCAGTACAGCAAACTTAATTTGGGGAGATGCCTTTTGCCTGCTCTCTCTTTCCCAACACTGCTTTTCCAAGCAACCAGCCTCAGTCCATTTTTCTAAACCTCAGGCAGCTGAGGATCTTGAATCTTGTTTTTGTTATTCTGGGGAAGTGTCTAATGACCTATGCAGGACAAATCAGAAGGAAAAAATATGAAAAAATCTGTGTGATGGCTAAGGTCCGAAGCCTGAAGTCTAAAAAACAATTCACCGAAGATCGCTGCCCAGTCCTGTTGTATAAATAAACCTCTGTCATCCTGCATGTCTTTTAAAGTTTCTGGTAACCATACATTTCTCTATTGTTCAGATGAAGATACAAAGTTTGATTTAATGGTTTCTTCTCCACTTACTCAGAAGGAAGAAAGACTAGGAAAAAAGAAATCAAAGTTCCCTTGCATTTCTGTTATGTTAATCCATTAAGTAAAACTCTGTCGATTTACTTTTTAAACCATTAGTATATATAACAGAGTTTTCATCATGGATTTTTACTATATTCATATTGCTTGCAGGTAGTAATATATTCACAGAACTCCTTTTCATCACCTCTTTCTTTTAAAAAAGCTCAGTAAACAGGCACACCAACAAAATTTAGTGTAGTAACTCACATCATATGAAATATATCTTAAAAACAGATCATGTATACATATGACTTAGGAAAAAACCAAGATGAAACATGGCAGGAGAAGGGAAATATTCTCCTGAGAGTAGAAGCCCCAGTTATGATCTTTACAGAGCAGATCAATGCATTTTTGATGCAAACAAAATGCTTAGTTACAAAGACAGAAGTCCTGCAACTGACTTTGCATAGACAGATTTAGCTGCCCTCTTGAAGCCTCATTGACTTCAGCTGACTCCCATGTGGAGTCAGTTGCAGAATCAGAGACTCTGGTAATGACCATGCTATAAGGGCCTGAGTCTTTGTCCATTAAACTCAGTGTGAGATTTTTCAGTTGACTTAGTGGGTTTCAAATCTGAGTCTAAATGCAGATAGATAAGAAAGCCTAAGTAGTTTGAATACATTTCTGAATTACAAGACATTCTTTCAGCTATTGCATATAAACGTTGAACTCAGCAGCATATATCCTTTAAAAATTCATTCATCTCTGTTATTGGAAGGTAAATAAAAAGGAATGCAGGGAAAGCTTACATCCTAACTGCTAGAATTAACCTAAAAAAGGGGTAAGGTGTTTTTTTTTCCTGAATTTTCACAGCATTAAAGCTCTTCTACTGCTGTGGTTATGTGCAGTGCATTTCACCTTAAAAAGGTCCATTCATTTTCATTGATAGTTTTGTACACTTACAGTATAACTCAATGTTAATTAAAGTCAGTCAATGCAACTGAAACAATTATAGGCTCTCTTCTGGATTTAAATGTTCCACCACTGAACAGTTACAATTAAATGCAATTAAATTTTCTGTTTACATAGGCTACATTTCTTGACACTATCATTTTTATGGCTTTACAGTGGGAGGGAAAAATCCACCATAGTCCCCAAATTTCCTTGCATATTGTCATCCTATGTCACTTTCACAGTAAGAAACACTGATGACAATATTTCTTTAATAAGAGCTGAGTCTTTCTTTGCATTTCTTATCTTGCAGGCATTGAGATCTGCTCTCAGTGAACCTGGGTCTCATCAGAAGAATTACTTGTTTCACAAGCTTATTATTGCTAATTCTTTCCTTTAAGTAAGCAAAACAGAGAGATTTTGAAAAGCTAAGAACAATAAGAGAGAGATAAAACACGAGATAAAACACATATGGTAAATATTTTTATTTCTTTGTTATTCCAAATTCTTTTTTATTTTTGTGCCTGTAAATTGCCTAATTTCTTAGACACTTGAGGCAAGGTCATTAACTTTACCTACACTTGCACCATGAAATAAATACAAACCATTCATTTATAAATAACTGATAATACAGTAAATGTAAACTGACTATTTTTAGATTATTACTTTCCAGAAGTCTTACTGCCTCTTTTACCACTCACATTGTTATAAAACAGAATGACACCTGCCTTTGGTAGATAGATCATAATGTAAAATTAATGCATCTATATACTAGTAGGAATCTTTAAAATAATAATTGAGGGCATTGTCTATAACATTCAATTGCTGGAGATGAAGTACTGTCATTCATATAAGCAATGTAACTGGCCCTGCCTGACAGATAAATTGTCCAAATCTTCCAGTGCCACAACCTTGTTTCTCTTAATTTTACTAATCTACTTGTAGTTAAATTTCACACACTATACATCTACTCAGGCTAACTGTTTTGGGAGATGCTCCAGAACCAGGTGAGCCATTTTGTTTGAATATTAAAAAGGGTTTTGAGTTATCTTTCATTAAATCCTGGTACTGTACTTTTTGCAGCTTTAGATGACCTGATGACTTGGAGAATTTTCAGAAATGTGATTTTGTTTAAATATTTTTTAAGAGCTTTTTGCCATGCCCTGGAAAATCCATGCAGATCTGGTCAGTTCTTGTGTTCTTGGTAAATTGCAATTTTATACAGGTTTAGTGGAGGCATTTTCAATATTTTAACAGCTATACACCTCTGAGAAAGTTATTGTCCCTTAACTTTATCAAGTCCCTGGTGGGTTTGAGATTGTATATGCCTTATACTCACAGAGCAACCAGCCAGGTCTCCTGAAACAAGGAGCTGCTGGTATTCAACTAGACGTTGTCTGCAATAGCTGTTCTCCGTTGCTCAGGGCTGGTGTGAGACCAGCAGCCAGGAGAGAGCTGGGAGCCTTTTTTCTTCCAAGCTAGAAGTATTTCTCCTAGTAGGACCCAAACCAGAAAAAATATGAGGAAACATAGAGCAGGAGAAACAAATCAGTCCAAAAGGCTTTGCAGAACCAAAGCTGGCACACAGCAACAGGGGGTTCTGATTGGCACAGGACAGTGAGCTCACAAAGGTTTCAGACCTCAGAGGGAAAGCTTAGCCAGGCTGAGTCAGAATGAGGGAAGGAGGGTATCAAAACAAGAACACATGTGCCTCTCCAGGGAAGATCTATCCCACGCAATGATATAGCAACTCTTGTAGAAACAAACTATGAGATGGGCAAAAACTGTCTTTTTATGAATCCGGATCTCAAGTACCTAAATGAATCACGTTTAGCTTCAGTCTTTCCCTCATCTAACCAAACAGACTATTTTCACAAAATTTATGAGAATGTAACACCTCTGAGATCCTTTCCTGGAGACGTTCTGTTGAGATGAGTCTTGCTGTTGCGAATGGGACACAATGCTATCAACACTCATTGCAAATTGCATGGGGGTTACTAAATCTGTCCAGGCAGAGGAGGACCAAATTAATGACACAGAGGCCCCCTGGATTCCAGTAGCTTCTAACATTTAAATCCTTGACTTTGCAACCTGAATAAAGCTTAATGCAGCTGTTCTTCATGCTGCACTTATAATGCATCATCATTGAGAAGTCTGAATGCATCACTCAGATTAAAATGAACAATTATTGTCAGCAGCACAAATCAAACTTCTCCAACTACTAATCTCAAATGGCACAGACACAGACCAGCCTTACTAAGCCCTCTCTCATGTTTTGCAGTGGAAGGCATCATTTTGTTTGTTGTCTTTATTACATACACTATACTATTGGAAAGGCAGGTTGCAAATGTATGTTCTATACCAACCACATGAAAAAAGTTTGCCCTGTATTTTCACTTGCAGTTGAACTCTCTGGAGGATAAGAGCTAGGGCATCAAAGCAAACTGAAAGAAGTTGTAAAAATGTTGCCAGACATCAACACCTTGGTAATACACAGAAGTTTTCAAAGCTGGATGAAACTGCAATGTCAACCGGGAGAAGGGAGGCTGAGGTGGGTGGCACAGCTGATACACATGGTTCAAAATATGCTCCATAGAGTCAGGGCTAGTGAAGGGTAATTCTTCATGCTCCTTTCATACAAATCTGCCTTGTTCTTGTGCTGCTGTCTCTGAGAATAAGACAAAGGAACTCCGTGGACTTCCCTAGACTCGGGTAAAAAGGTACTGCTTAAAAATACACTAAGGAAAAATAGAAGGGTTTTGCCAACAACTCAAACTCCAAGCACTATCTGGAAAAGGTGAGACACAATTTACCAAAAAAGTAAAGACACATCCTTGGCCTGGAATGGTAAATTATATTAATGATAACGCTTTTGGCAACTGTTTGAAAGTTTATTTTAAAAGGTACATATAAAGATATAGATAAAGACATAAATACACAGGTGTATATGTAACCTGTTCTGGGTGAGGTTGAGGTGGAAGAAAAAATGGTGTATGATTATAGAGGATTTATAGAGACACTTTTCATGAAATATTTATTCTTTGTACTAGTGCACTCCTGTACTTTACCTCCAATGCTATCAGCTTTGGCCATTTATCAGCATCTGGACTACACAATCAACAAAAATAACCAAATATAATTGCCATGAATATCAAGGCATTATTACCAGAGCCAGAGGGAATGTTTGCCCATTTTTTTTAAGAGTCTGCATTCATATTTTGAGAGCACTTCTGTTTATTTAACTCTGCTTAAAAAATCTAGCTAGCAAGACAAATAAATATGAGTAGTTACAAATATAACTTTGAAGAACCCTTTGTGGGTTGCAAAACATATGTAAATTTTCTGAATCTGATATCTCTTTACTTGTTTTTTCCTAACCATACAAGTACTTCAAGACAGTAGTGTTAGTGGTTCTACTGAAAAAGTAGACTTGCTACTGTACCAAAAATACGGAAGAATGACACTTTCAGGGTTATATAAATTCCACCTTTATTCGCTCTTCTAGAACAACCAAAAAATGTGAAGTGTCAGCTAACCTATTCTCATCCATTAACTCTCATGGTTCAGAGTAGAATGGACTTCAAAGAAAGGACAGTTAGGAAATGGGTATTGACAAAGTGTAATTTTAGCCTGGTATAGCTAATCTTTTTAGGCTCTGTCTATAGTCTGTGGAGTAAGATAGTCTCCTATAGAGGATGATTCAGAGAAGAAACCTAATTTAGCTCCTCTGACTCACCCTTCTTAGAATGAATCAGCAGGCACTCTTGACCAACATTATGCCTGAAAATTGAAAATGCCTTTCCTCTACCTGGGCACATATGACGCACTATTCCCAATCAGAAAGAATTTTATATTCTCTGCAGTACTTACTGTAACCCATTTTAAATCTTGTTTTCTTCTGAAAAACACTAGAAAGAAAAAAGATCCAGAAATGAACAAAAGAACAAGACAAAATTTAAGACAATTAAATAGCTTGTCAAAGCAGCCTAAGTCCTCATGTCCACAGCTGATACAGTAAAAATGTGATGAAGGATAAACTTGTTCCAACTGATTTATCTCTTTAAGTTATAGGGCCTATTAAAAGTGGACAGGTAACATACTTAACTAACTGTATCTTTTGCAGGGTAAAAGCAGTGATTTTCCCTGTGAACTTTGGCTGTGTTTGAAATGTCATAAATTTGGTTAGAAGATTAAGCTAGTTCAGAATGTTAATTTCAAGTGGAAAAAAAATCAGTCATATACAACAGCTTGGCAGAAGCAACGGTGATAGAGAAAAAAATTATCAACAGGTATTCACTTTCCCTACCATTCTTTTCATCCCCATTTTTATCCAGCAGGAGGAAGAGAAAGAGATATTCTTGAAGCATACGAAAAGGCAAGAGTTACCAAGGATGATACTACACATTTTTAGGCTTTAATGATTCACAGCTATATCAATCAACTATGAAAAACTGCATGTTAATTAGAAGTGGTGACCTTGGGAAAACTCAACTGGGTGGACTTTCTTTTCTCTGAAAGAAAGAAAATATTCTCAAAGTTGGCTAGAGTTGTAACATGAGAAAGCAAGGTCATCTGAGAACTCACCTTTGCAGTTTTTCAAAAATATGTTTGAGTATATATTCAAAAGGTCAATCCCCTTTAAAGAATTTGCCTTATTAATATGAGTATTCATAAAATGTATAGACATACTTATTTCACAGAATTTTATTTTCTTAACTTATAGAGTAGACATTAACATTTATATAAAACATTTCCATCAGATTTCTTTTATCTAATCTGCAAAGACTGCTGCAGGTCAGTTCACACAACAGTATTACAAATACTGATCTTAGCGAACACTTTACAAAAGCATTTTACCAACCAGCTGTAGTCCTATTTGCCTAAATGACTGTGATTGTGAACAAGTCTATGTACTTTACACCTACAGAGTAGTAGTAATATTCTGTTATGCTCACTATATATGAAACAGCTTTAAAGCAGCTTGGTTGCTGCTTTCTAGCTAGCAATAGCCTGAAGGCTCTAGGTAGACAATACTTACAAATATCTGCCTTTCACTTTAGCAGCATAAATATAATTCACTGGCAGCAGCAACTGCAAGCTAGACGTATTGGATTAAGCACCCGTTGGAAAGGGGGCATAGTTATTTCAGTCTTTTTTAAAATACTACCTCATCTATTTCAAATGTTCTTCAACAATAAGCAGTCATTGCAAGTCATTTTAACACACATTTGTACACACATCAACCACCTGTTATGGGTCCTCTGCTCCTTTCTCCACTCAGTTCTCTGTCACTGTCACCGCATCATCCTCCAGGCAATGTGCTCAGCGCAAAACATGAGTGATACCTTTTGGATTTATCTTATGGGGAGACAGGAAGCACTGTAACTCTGCACTGTTTTACCATAACATTTGTATATATGCCCCATAGCATCTCACCAGGTGATGACCTTGCATTTTTTCATCATGTAGTCACATTCTGATGCACATCATCACACCATGATGCTGCATTTCAATGCAAATTCACCTCAGGAGGCCTGAAATAAAACGGTGGTGTTCCTAGGTGTCCCGAAGCCTAAGAAATTGAAAAACTTGATATAGAGCTTTAAAAATTGGGACTGCACTGCAAGTATTATTGAGTTCATTGATCTCATAACCAATATTACTTTATACAGTGAACAATTCAGCCAACAGCAGTGTATGGGAGTTCACTATTAGTTTAGGGATTAATATTTTGTTGGCTTGCTTGCTTTTGGCTCACTAGCTGTCATGAGCCTAACCAGACTATTGAGCAAAAAACAGGCAGCTTAAACACTTCAAATTACTTTTTTTACCACAGATACATTGTCTAGTTAAGGATTTAAGCTTTGTTCCTACTTTAATGTGAGTCTAGGCATAAAATCATGATGTTATTCTAAGTGTTATGTTGTTGAATTGAATCCTCAGAAATTTATATTTCTACCTGGTTAGCCTCACAGAGGTGTTACAGGTGTTGCCCAATGGTGACAAACAGGGAAGGGGCTTCTTTGTGCACATGACAGACAAGACTCCCCTGGGAATGTATTAGTAAAACCATGTGTTATAAGAAGCTGAAGGATCTAGATTTAGGATCTAGCCATGTGTTAAAAGAAGCTGAAGGAAAGCTACCTCCTTGCTCACTGTATAGGATTTCCTCAAATGGCCTTATTGAACTGTTTTTCACATCAGATTTGCACAGGGAAGTGAGATGGGGAGACTTTCACAAAGAACCTGAACAGTCCACAGAAGGCTATATGGAACCAAACACCCTTGAAACTACACTATGTCTTTTTTAGCCATTTAAGCAGCCTCATTGTAAGCTATGCACACTGCGCATTCCTCAGATATGCAGAAATTGTTCCTAACTCAGTCATAGACTTCCTCTATAACTATGCAAATGTCGCTCCTCACTGTGCTTCATAGCACTACTGTAACCCAGGTTAAGAAAAAAACGGCAGTGAGAGGCATGTTCTCTTTCTGACTTAGCATCTTCTCTGTTTTGAAAAAAGGGGGTTACAGTAATTTCTTCCAAATAAAATAATTTTAACACTGGGAAAGTAATCTTAGCTCTGTGTTAAATGGTTCTGTAACCTGGCGTTAATTAGGGACTATGTGACAGAAGTGACCTACAAGCGTGGATAGTGACCATTCATGTAGATTATTCACTTTAAATGTCTCTGCTACTAAGCACATCCAACCAGACACTCAAGTTTAGCAGATGTTTCAGTTTTTCTTGCAATCAGAGACTTAAAAGGACTACTTTCCCTACAGTTTCAATAACTGCAAAAGCAGAGAGTCTTACATACACCAGCAGAAATAATGTTTAGAGCCAGATAACAAAGGGAGCTGAAAGTGTAGAAAGATTTATACATGCACAGAAACTGAAAAGATTATTGGACTTACTTATGTTCTTACTCGTTATAGGGCCAAAAGATGTTTGCCTCATTCTTAATTTTTTTGATAAAAATTCTGGAAACTGCTGGGGTCAGAGACAGGTTATTGGAAAAAAAGTCTGCTTTGCAGTGACCAGTCCTGTTCTGCAATCTTACCAGTAAGTGAGGCAAAAACCAAGCAGCAGGTAGAAGTATTTTACTTTAAAGTTGTACTCAACTTGTTTACAGCTGTGGAAAAGGGGGCTGTGTCAGTCAGAATGTCTTCACATTTAGTCTTTGCATTACACAGCTTTTAACATATATAAAGGTCTCTTTCTTCTTTATGGGATGTTGTATGAAAGTGTCAGAAACAGGTATTCAGGCATTGAGATTTTCATTAAAAAATTTCATGCCCATATGTGCTTAAAATTAGAACACAAAATAGAGTTTAAGTTATTCAGATGAGAAAAATGTGAAAGAAAGGAAAGGCAGAAAAACAAAATCTTCTTGTTCAGTTTTCATTTTAAGTGATATGATCATCAAAGCAACCTAGACAGTGATGAACATGCCATGATACAGTATCTGGCAGCACAGAAACAGTCACCATTTACAATCAAATTATGTATACAGAGATGGCACCACTCTTGGAATGTGTGAATGAAGGAAGGAGGAAACAGTCAAACCAGAGTACATTATAGAGGCTGCTGACAACAGTGCAGGCAAAACACCCAAACTGTGGTTTGCACAACAACTTAACTAACCTTACAGGCTAAAGAAGCCATATATAATCTTCTGGGAAGCCATAATCTTCAATTTTTCTATATGTTTAGAAGGAGTAGAAGGAGATGGGATTCAGCAAGGATTTCTTGCTCTTACAGCACCATCAATTCAAGAGCAGTCATTCTAGGCCTATTCCTTTTTCCTCTTTTCTCAGCAACATCCACCCTTCCAAAGCTCCCACTAGGAGTGTTTGTCTAGTTTATTAGTTCTTTTCTAGAATAGTAGCCAGCTCCACTACTGCTTGCGAAAATGTTCAGGGATTACTTTTTCACCGAGTACCACAACTACAATTGGCAGCTGCTGTTCTCCGCCTTTAAAAAAAGATTATAAATGCTTCATAAAATCAAACTTATGCATTTAAAGGGTGGAACTGGCTTTATTAGTAAGTCAGAAAAAAGGTATGATGTTCGGTCTGAATGTTCTCTCCTGAAGGTGCTAGCATCTCCAAGTCGCAGCTAATTATCACTGACTAGAAGGTCAGACCATCTCCCTGATATTCTGGGCCATTAAAAGCCGGCACGGTGAGCTAGCAGCGCTTACGTGGTATGCTGGAAAAAGTGCTTTGACTCATGCTAAACAAGTGGGTCAGATGAAAGGATCCTTGTACGCTTACATGACGTTATGGTCACTGTCAGTCTGTTAGGGACAACTCCCATCACAGCTCTGGACCTAATGAAGTCACAGCACTGTATGGACTTCTGCAGTTATTAAAATGCTCACTGCCCAGAAGGAATACAGAAATCTGCTGTTAATGTAGGTCATTCAGGGAACCCACATTACCATCCCCAATTACATTTGAATGGAATAAGAATGGTTATAATTACCTGACCTAGCAGGCTGACTAATACTTTCTCCTCCTCCCTCACTCCACTAGACAGCCCCCCCTGCAACATTCAAGCACACATTTTTAGTTCATGAGGCTATTTGCAAGATCACTAGCCTTTCTCATGAGATTGTTAGTATATGTGGCTCCCTTTTAACTGGTTAACATGTGCACATTAGAATCCCCATCACCCTGCAACTCTGCTGCAAATATGCCTTGCCTAATTTCACGATCTTTATTTGCTATACTATTCATCATCTCTTATGCTTCTGAAACCTGTGCATGTGTTGCAAATAATATAATGCTTCTATTATGGCAAAACAGCAGCCCCAGACAGAGACATTTTGGGTCTCATGTCCAGTAGCTCACGTTTCTTAAGACAGTGAAGAGAGCATACAGATATGAGTGTCATATTCAGCACTGTGCTCTTGTTCACTGCAGCTTTCTTTTTTTAGACTTTGCTGCAGTTCCTGTAAGGAGCTGTGTGACTTTCCCACCTCATGTTCATCTGTACACATTGCAAAAAGCAGATAGAAACAATCCTGCACCCAAATCATGCAGGTTAAAAAGAAAAAAAAAAAGAAAGAAAGAGAAGAAATCATGAAAGAAAAAAAAAATTTTCTGGACCATATACAAGAGAAACACTGGGAAGACAGAGGTTTTGTACTGCATTCGACACAAAAAGAGTGGGTCTTTTCTACATCAAGACATATTTTACAATGACAAGCAATGACTGGACAGTGGCTGAGATCTGAACACTGCAGCGGTATCAATCAATCATGCATCAGATAAACACATTTCAAAGTGTATATTAAATACAGGCTCGAGCTCATGCAGACTGACATACAGTATTTCATTCTCAATGTGTTCTTTTCCTACCAGCAGAGACTTCTTTGTTCTTCAGCTGTGTTGCTTAAACTGCTTCCTTTCTGCAAAACAACTTTTGAATTTCAGAATAATTTCTCTTAAACCTATTTTTGAAAGTTGAAGTTTAGGTCAAATGCAAATATGAATATAGTTTTATCCTGCATGCATAATTTGTAGTCTGTGTGGAACTGACTCATCTGTCTTCTGTATCTGGCACTCATGTGATGAGCTCTCCTGCTAAGAGTGACCTATTCATCCTTCAAATAAACATCCACAGAGGAAGAAAAACAATATGTACAGTTCTAAATAAGAAATGACATGTTGTGCTTAATATGATCTTCTCATGTCAGTTCTGCCAACAGTCTTTTGAATTAAGAGTCTCTTGTTCATCAAGCATTCAGAGATACCGGGTAGCGTCTTCTGGACTTGAGCAAATCAGAAGTCACAAATATCTGAATTTAACTGTTGATGACGCACGAGCAGTTAAGACAATGCCTTAGCTCAGTCATCTTAAGCAGAATGCTTTGAATAATTCAGAAAAAAACATTTGCAGAAATTTTATAGTTTAAGGAGTCTACAGGCAAACAAAAGCGTGTTACTGCCTTGAGTGACTGAAGTCTTTACTACTTACGAATATTTTCACAAAATATTTTACATATATTATCAACACAAATGTAGCAATTCTTTCAGATGATCTTTTATGTACAAGACTCTACTGTTTGACTAGAAGTGCTCCTTTCTGTCAGCATTTAAGATTTGTTTAACTTGATTCACAGGAGAAATTTTGTGAAATCCAATGGAAGACTAACATTATGCTTATTCACATACCATGTGCACATAACATAGGACTAGAACTTTCGATATTGTAAATAGCCAGAGACCAGACCTAAAGAAACCAGACCATAGCCACAAACAAATGGAATTGGTGTGGCTGAGTGTAATTTTTTTAAAATTGGTTAAAAGATTGAGCATGTCTAATCAGAAAATTAGAAAATATTACAGTAGCTTGTAGTCTGCAGATGTTTCTAAGAAATCTTTTAAGTTCATGCCAAGAAATAAAAAAAAATACAGTGATCAGTTTTTTTGTAGAGTAACAAAGACTATATGCAGGAAGTATTGATCCCAAGAAACAGCATTCATACAAACAGCTTTTCTACCTGACAAATATAGGTGATAAAAAGGAAGATAAAGTTTCTTTATTTTTGACTCTGATAGGTTATAATTTTAAGGCATATAGATTTCCATTTCTTTCTCCTTTACAAACAAACTCTGAATCCAGTGGTCAGGGTGGTTCATTTTATCATATGCTTTACAACATCTGAACAGAAATGTCTGCATGAAATCACTGGCTACATTCACACAAGCCCACAGTCTTCAGATTACACCCTTTCTACACGGCAAAACCACAAGGGTTTCTGTGTTTGCAGAGGTGTTACTAAGAGCATAATAAAAATACAAGGGACTGTACAGGTGTCCTGATAGACCTAATCTGGCCAGCAGCACCTGCATTACTAATAATCTTGAATGCAATATGTAAATCAAAACAAAATATTGGCTTAAATCCCAGATCTTGGGGGTGCTCAGAGGGCTGGTTACTAGGGGGAGGAAATAACTGCATTTTTTTTCTTCAGCTGACAAACAGAACAAATTTTATCTGGAAAGCAGTAGGAAAATGCATAATAGAACGCTATAGTCTAATTTTTAATCATTTTATAGGGTACCACTGGCAGGCTCAGGTTTTGCCAGGTTGTTTTCTGTCACTTAGCATGTTATAAAAATCTGTTTTGCAGACAGACACAGTCATATAAACCGGGATACTAGATTGGAAATTTAAAGAAGCAGACTTAAGGCTGCAACTAATTTGATCTTAAACTTCATCTGCTTTTCCTGCCTTTCCTTTACAGACAACTCCCTGCAGTTTTTACTGCTTTGCTAGAGTTTTCACGTGTTTCACTTTGTTTTGGGATCCTGTGACATCATATTCTACCTCCCAGTCTCACTGAAACTGCTTCCTCTGAAATTGCTTCTATCTTTTCACACTTTTGATTAAAAAAAAAGGAAAATATATTGTGATTTGGATGACTGATGAGAAGGTTCAAGAAAAAAGGGCTGATGGTATCTCGGCTTTTTTAATAAAGCTGGCAAAGGATAAAGAGAAAGAACAGAGTAAGAGGTAGTGAAATTTCATCTCTGTGGTGTGTTTGGAAATGAAATATTTTCTCTCATCAGAAATCAAAAGTGGCTATTGATTGAAATATGAAATGCATTATAGAGATAACTCTTTAATTGTTATTGTCAATTCTGTGTTTGAAGTGCAGTTAGGTCAACATCTCTCGAGTCACTACGGTAGAGAAAGCTCTCTTGAAACATGTGAAGGTAGGTCAGATGGAAGCCAAAAAGAGCATTCTGAAATGGTTACTGCCACAGATTGCGGATGCTGTTTAATGGGGCAGACTAGAAAAATAGTTCAGGCAAAGTAATGTCCGCTGCACTGACAATGATACCAGCGATACAAAAAGTACTGTGTTATGAAGGAATCCAGTGAGAAATTTTTAAAGGCATAGTGAGGAAGACAACAGACTTCTTAAGCAAACTATACACCAAATTCTGAATCTAAAACAGAAATTAGTCTTTCTTAAAAGACACTAGTTGCTAACTGTTGGTACCAGCTTCAAGAGGATTACAATATGACAGCTATAGTTAATAATTTGGAGCTTAGCAGCAAGAGAGTCTCAGGAGCTTTTTGGGTGAGGGGAAGAGATTTTTTTTTTCCAACAAACTCCTGTGGTAAATGACATCTACATTACATAGAGGAAAAGTCAGATGTAAATAATTAGTCAAACACAGGAGATTCACATGAAGAGCACAATAACTTATTGATGTAGTAGGGGGACAATCAGCTTGTATTGAGCTATGGCCTATGGAAGAACTGCTCTGGCCCTGCTGGGGTGTTTCTATGCTATCATTTCAGCACAAGTTCAGACACTTTCTCTCTTCCAGGTTGCCCTAGAATTCCCAGTGGTTATTCACAAAGTCTTGCCTCACTGATCAGGGAAGACCATGCACAAACTGAATGCTAGGTGTCCCAGTCCCTGATCCTTCTAAGCAATGTTTGCAGCTGAACTGGAGGCAGCAGCTGCAGACTGTACGCCATTGCATGCCTGTCACAGAGGTTGCTATACTTAAGTACATGTGCAATGTATACATAATGTAGATATCTGGAGGCCTCACCAGTTGGTTACCTATCACACTCAGACTCTGTCTGAGTATGACAAATAGCCAACGCTGAACAAAAAGCAGGATTGTGAGGATCTAATTTTAGTTTCATATTTATGTGCCTAGTACTTTTGTGAGTCAATTTAGAAAGACAGTAAAATGGCTCTTTACCAAGTCCCTATCCTGCACCAGGTCTTCTTGACTTGTCTGATCACTCCATATTCCCCTGCAGGGGCTTGCAGCAGCGGCAGGCTCCAGAAGTGTGTGTGTGCTTACTAATACAGCTAAGGAAGACTGGAAGATCTATGTGCTTCACAGTGCTCTTTGTCTGGAAATAGTTCCCTAGGTTGGTTTATTTTTCCCTCTTCGCAGAAAGCAGTATTTTCTTCTCTTTTCTGTTGTTGGATGTGAGGCAACTAGGGTCTACTCTCCAAGGAAAAGTTTTCTGTAGTCCACGTGGCATCTAGGGCAGTTAGAAGGCTTTGTCTTTTCAGGGATGAGGGCAAAGAGATCTTTGGAAAATTTGTTGGGAATTTTCTTCATTTTGCCAAATATTCTTTTATATTTTCACCTTCCCTACTCCTCCACTTTTTCTACCTTCCTAAAACCTCCTTGAAGAATGCTGCACTAAGGTGCATTATTACATGTTTATTGCTACAGTGCTGTAGTAGCCCATTTTCCTTATTCAGCTTATGCATTCAACCTGCATCTTTCAGTCATCTGGTTGCAAGAAGCACTTAAAGTACCTCCAAATACTGTTTTTCTGTTGTTTGTGTGGACATTAGAAGCTCAAGGTACTTCAACTACAGTTGCACTGTGAACCTTTTCCACCTATTACAAGCAGATGTTCAGTGTCAACTTTACCTGACTTTGCTGATTGCTCCCTGCTTATAGGATATGAGGCACATCCTGAAAGAGGCAGAGCAGGGCACAGCATTGAAGGCTGCATGTGAGCCTTACTGAATCCTGCTGCCAGCAGTCGGAAATATAGCCCACGGACACGTAAGTGAAGGTAGATGCTGGAAAAGGAAGTGAAAGGGATGAACCATGTGAATGATAGCAAATGGAAAAAAGAAGTCCTCTCTTTCACAAACTCTTGCCTGTTAGTCTGAATGACTAACTTGATAAAGAAACAGATTGAATTTAGCTGCAATAAATATTTAAAAACATCACGCTATTGGTATGCCTTCCTCCATCCTGCAAAACACATAATCAACATCTGCACACATACAGTTGTAATGCCACTGTTCACATAAGTAACTGTCAACATGATATATAATTTTTTACTTTTGTCTTCTACAACGAGATGTAAACCAGGTGTAAGGGATTTTAACAACTGTATTTATAGGTGTTTATGCTTTATAGAATAATCTACTTCCTCCATGTAAGTGACTATTAACTTTATTCAGTATGCCTGAAAATGTATCATGCCATACAAGCAAAGGATTAGGTTATGCCAGTCTTTTGTGCTCACATAAATTGCTGGCAGCTATTTCAGAGGACCACCCACCCTGAACTTTTTTACCCTGGGGTTATAGATTGATACCATGAGCCCAGCAGGGTAAATGGAAACTCCTGTTGTGAAAATACCCACACACACTTATTTCTAGAATCTCACTCTGTTTGCCAATTTTTTATTGTAATTAATTCACCAATTAATTCCCAGCAGTGTCTCAGCATCTCATGTGTGAGACTCAGCTAGTGCATCAGTGGTCTGCAGCAAAACACCTGTAGATGGCAGCTTGAGAAAAATATTGATTTTCAATGACTGGAATTTGTTGTTTAATTCAGCATTACCTTCATAAACATTCCTTCCTCATCAGCATATGACCACAAGGAGCTTGTCTGTTCTTTGTAGTCAGGAACAAGCCAGTGAGTCAATTCATAGAAGCAGCTTGCTCCCTAAGTATGCAGGAGGAAAGAAGATGAAAGGACTCTGCACAGAGCTATGACGAATGATACAGCCCATTCATCCACAGACCACTGTCCTGAGTGCAAAGTGTAAAGAAAGGGGTGGACCAGCTGCAAAGAATGGGGCAGACTAGCTGCATGATGGACCCCGACATGGGAGTTCTGGGAGGGATGTCCTCTACTGGTAGTTCTTCTTGGCACCCTTCCCTGGCATAATGTAGCTCACCTGTGCCTATAGTGATAACAATCATCAGGGACTATATGCTAACATTTCTTTTTCTGGGTGATTTCATAATAGCTGTAGCGATATTGTATAGGCAGGAGTTTCTGTTCTGGGGATGACAGAAAAAAAGGAAACGTATAAAAAACCCTCACTGGCAAAGAAACAAAGGAAGCTGCTTGCACACATTAAATGAAGAACCAAGATGGAGATGTGTTTATCAAACAGAAAAAGTACATCTGGGAGCTCTGACTTTTCTAGAGGATGTTTGTGCCATTAAATAAAAGAATGACAGCAATCATTCAATTGTAAACCCAACCACATGGAGGAAAAGAGCAAATTTTATGGCCTATAAAGAAAACCCCGTCAATAGGGGAAAAAAAGGAAAAAAAGAAAAAGATTGTTTTGCTTCTACACCGAGAAGAAAGCTTTCCTTCTAAAGTCATTGTTGGTGTATGTACTACTGTGTTCCATGAAGTTCAGACATCTACATTATTTTTCTTCAAATAAGCTTTTACAAATGTCCTGGGTTCAGCTGGGATAGAGTTAATTTTCCTCCTGGTAGCTACTGTGTTTTGGATTTAGTACAAGAAGAATGTTGAGAACACTGATGTTTTTAGTTGTTGATAAGAAAGCAAAGACCTTCTCTAGTCTCATACTTATCTAACGAGCAGGTGTGCAGGAGCTGGCTGGGAGCATAGCCAGACAGCTAGCCCAAGCTGGCCAATGGAAATACCCTATACCATAAACAACATACCTAGATTATAAAAGCAGACTGGCTGTGGGGCAGGAATCTGTTTTATAGTTTCTCTTTTACATGAGTTCGAATCCTCTCTTGGCCAAGAGTTTGAACTTTTCCATGAGTTCGGCCTTTTTTGGGAGTTGCACATAATTCACATAATCCACAAGTGCTGGGTTCCATACTCGCTGTGCAGGGACTAGCTGCAAATCGGTCCTTGGGTGGTGAGAAAAAATGTATTGTATATAGTTTGTTTTGTATATTCATTATGTTCATTATTACTATCATTATTAGTAGTGGTGTTATGAGTATTTCCTTTGTTGTCCTATTAAACTGTCTTTATCTCAACCCATGAGTTTTACCTTTTGTCCATTTCTCCTCTGCATCACACTGCAGGGGAAGGGGAGGGATGACCCAGCAGCTGCTGCGTCTTAGTTGCCGGCTGCCAGGTTAAAACACAACGACGAAGTATGAATAATCTGCGTTCAAATGTGATGCTTTGTATCCCACATGTAAATCCTCATCTGTGCTGAGTGGAAGGGAAAATCACACCCAGAAAATGGGGAATCTTGTATTTTACCGCTGGCTCTCCATACTGGGTACTGGACAAGATTCCTCCCTGACGCCATGGTATATGTATGCCCTGATATTTTTCATAATGCATTTTTCATTAAGTGCTATAATCTAACCTGTGAAAGATCAGTGTGAGTGATTCAACTCCAAAAACAAGCATAGTCTGGATTAATGAGTTTGGAGGTACAGGACTGCATTGATAACATTAAGATACAATACAAGCCATTATGAAAACTTGTCAGAAATAGTACCAGCAAGAACAAAAACAAAATAAACTAACCCAAACTTATCTCGAAAAAAGAGTATGTACAGTAATGTGATAGCAATACCAGAATTTTCATAGCCATATCACACTGATGAGATATTAAATCCAATATTTAATCGTGGAGTTTCAAATAAAAATGTGAGAAATCAAGAGGATTATTCTCCTCTTGGGAAAAATCTCTTCACAATGCAAACCAGGTCTTTGCTCTGAAATTAGGTGTCATGCTTATCCTTTAAGGAAAAGAAAGTGTGATCATACGACCATTCTAATGAGCTACAGAAACTATGGAAGATCTCATTATCTATTTAAATGGATAATCACTCTTCGAATCCCTCTGAGCTGGGTGGCATCTTGTGGCAGTGAATACTATAGATTCATTCTATGTTGACTTATTCTACTTTTTAATCAAATAAGACAATAAATAAGGTAATCCATACTTCTTCTCATGTAAGGGCATTATGAAAATCTGGGGGTCAGTCTTGAAAACTCTTTACCTTTGCTGCTATTCAGAACAGCACAATTAAAGACAGGACAGCTGAAAAAACAGAGGAAAAAACATTGCTAAATATTGATAATGATCTTTAGCTATTGGCTTCCTTTAAATAGTGCTTAACATATTTTAGAATATTTAGCATACTTTTCTGTGTCTTTAAGGCTGAAAGTGATTTCTGCTTCCAGTTTATATCTTTATTGCCATTAGGTCTTCCCTTTCCAATAAATTCTCATTCATGCACAGTTAAGGTATCAAATCATCCATATGCATTTCCAAGTAAATATACCTTGGTCTTTCCACAGAATAGGGCATCTCAGACTTTCTCAGTGAGCATTTTAACTACTTTAAGCAGCCCTGCCTGTGACACCCTCCCTGCCCCACAATTTCTTTGCCCGTTGTCCTACTAAATAATCAATCTCTGCAGAAAGGGTTGGTATCAAATCACTAAGTTCAAAATAGAATGAACAACAGATCAATAAAACGTGAACTTTTCCCCCACTTTCAGGTTTAACAAAACAGTTATTTCAATAGCTAAGTTTGTGGCCAATATTGTTACATTGATATTTCTAAGGTCAGAATGACTTCTAGATTGATAAAGATGCAACAGTTCATTTTTGGTTATAAATGAGAAGATTTAAGTGCCAGAAGATTGGCACTTCTACTGAGTAATGAACTTCTCCCACAAAGTCTGATTTTCTTTCACACTGCACCAAAAAAATGATGAAATGTACTGGCTAAATTGACACAGTCTCTAACTTCTACTACAGGCACAAGCTTGATGTATGAAGAAGTTCTTCCGTAGCATTAATTTCACACAATGGATACATATATCTCAGCAAATATTCCTGCATCTTCTCACTTCAAGCTGGAGATATTTGTCATTGGCAGCAGTGCCTCAAACTTTGGCATAGACTAATAAAACTCACAGAGAAAAGGTGTCCCCAGAGGGATGGTCTTTGATCCCTCCAAAAGTTCAGCAGAAAGAAGGGCATAAACTTATGTAGCAAAGGCAGACTACTGGGATTTAGGAGATGGGGAGATTTAAGACTCAGTCCCAATACTACAAGACTATGTTTTCACTGATAAACAGTGAGCTCAAACCTGTACCTGAGCATGGTGAACTTGAGTTCCCTGTTCTTCCCACTCACATTGCTGGGATGTGTAGAGCCAAGCCAAAAATTCCCACAAAACATTGTGCTTGGGAATAGCTGACCTCAGGATACTTTTATGTATAGGAGGGCAGCCATTCCTAACTCCAGAGTATGAGCCTACAGATGTGCTAAAAGCATGGTAAGTCTCTGTTCCTCTAGAATGCTGCTGACCATGAAGATCAATGCCGACCAGCCCGCACAAGCAGATGCAGTGGTCAGCAATGTGGATATCTACCATATTTGATCTTCAGAATGAGCTTACGCTAGCATAAGCATGCCCATACCTGTAGTTCATGTAGTTACTGATCCCACAAAAGCAAGTGTTGACATCTGTAAGCAGTTCATTAACAGTCTGAGAGTAGTTGTGCACAGAAGCTGAGCACATTCATCAGTGCCTGTAAGATCGTGGAAGGTAAACTTTGCCTCAGTGTCCCCAGTAGTAAAATTCCAATTGCGATGTTTATCTGCTTCACAGGGTGTCATGAAGCTAAATCTATGATACCTATAAAGGGAAATAGCTGGATCAGTGCATGGTATCATTACTATATTCCCTCAGGGGTGTGGGAAGCATCACTATAGTAATTTGCATTCCAAAGGAAAAATCCCCTTTTGAAGATTTACTTGCATTCGATAAGATGAATTCCCCCTCAGAAAAATCAAAGAACATACAGCAGAGCTGCTGAGCACACCTTTGCACAAGGCTGCATTTCTTCACTTCAGAGGCTTTTCTCTTTCTTTTTTATTTCTTTTTATTATTATTTTAGGCAGTAGGGAGAGATGAGTCTGTGGGATGGGTCCTCTTTTTGTTCCCATTTATAGTCTTAACAATATGAAGAGATTTAACAATTTATGAAACCAGAAGGTGAAAACAACAGTCCTCTCCACGTCAATAACTTTGTCTTTTGGATTACTTTTTCTCTTCAGATTTTTTCCCTGTTTCAATTAATATTGAAGCCCACATTCTCATCATGTTGTATTGCAAGGTTGTTCTCAGTTTTCTCAGTCAAACATAACCATAATCTAAGTTTGTCATACACAAATGGTATCATGCTTCTTCAGCCCAGGCAATACCTGGTGTAGATTAGCTATACATACAGGCTTTGGACCAGTGGCTGCACTAGTGCTGTATGCACAAAATGCCATAGTCTCTTGTGCCTTTTCGCCTGGCCGTATTACGTAGAATTTCTACACAACCCATTGGAGCAAGGCTCTTGGCCTTCCTAGCATCCTGCATGCTCTGGGGGCAGTCACTGTCCAGCTTTCACTGTCTGTACCACCTGCAAATAGCGATTGGGGATAGCTTCAAATGGCAGTGAAGACATAGCCTCATTGCCGGCCCAACCCAGGCAAAGCCTTTGTTCTATACTTCAGAATAAAAACTGGACAAAACTAAACCTCTCCTTTAGACCACCATCGGTTACTTCTACGTTTTTCAGCACCTGCCAAAAAAATTTGCATCCAGCTGTGCTCTGACTTCTCTGCTGAAATCACCAGAACTATTTCAGCAGATTCTGATAACTGAAAAGGGATTTCCCTCACAAAGATAGACCACAGCTGCAGACAGAACATCACAGCATCAGAGAATTGATACGGTAATAATTTAAACACTGAGACTAACACACATCATCCACTAAAGACAGGCAAACAAGGATTTCTCTAAATACTTTCTCTTGTGTACGAGAGACTGGTATAACCTCATGGCCTGGGCAAAATATTGGACTCCACTCAAAGAAAGGTGAGAGATGAAGGTAAGAGGTGAAATATATAACGTTGCTCCAACCACAAGGAGTACAGATTACTTCAACGACCCACTCTCAAAGACTGTGATTTCTCCAGAGCTTCCACTCACAGTCTTGGAGTCTTGCTGCACTCAGCAGAGCTCCCAGTGAGTTAGCTCTACAACAAATGGTGTTTGCACAGGTTACTTTGCTCTCTGTATCTTCTAGATTTTCATTGTGTGACTTCACTATTTTGATGCTATTTTAAAGGAGTGTTTTACAGCTTGTGTGTTCCTCGCAGCAGACAAACCCATCTGCCTCACACCTTCCAACCCTGGCCTCTTGTTCTCCAGGACTCCCTCCACCACTTGTTTTCCTTTCTTTACCATTTTTCAGTCTCAGTCTCCCAATGTCAGAACCTGTCCATCAAGTGACACCGGGTGCCAGCTATTCTTCAAGCTTCCTCAACTTTTTTCTCTCCCCTTCTCTAGTAATGTTGTCTCTGAATTTCATACTTACTACAGCTATTTTCATTCTCCTGCAAAGCTCCACCCTCTCCCCTGTCCCTTCTCACAGCTTTGGCTTTGAAGCATCCGATTCCTACTACAAAAGCAATGCATGTATTAATTACAGCTTAGCCTTAAATATACTGCATCTTCAAAAGGTGAATCAGATTTTTTTCTCAGTTAAAAAATATACACTGTAAAAGACTGTCAAAACTTCTCAAAAATCTTGGCTAATAATCTCCGTTCGTCTTTTGGGAGAAACTAGCTGTTAACTTCCCCACTGTGTGTGTCTGATTCTATCTTCCTGTGTACTGTAGATGCCTGTATCACGTTCATCACTGTGCTTAGATCGACTCATTGCTATGTGACTTTGTAATTATAGGTGGCATAGATATCACCATCTTTCCACTAGAAGACATTTTCTTCAACTGCTTAAAACTTTGTTAAATGTTAACAATTGCAAGTGCCTTCAAGAGGCTACATTTTTTTCTCAGATTATTATTTATTTCAACCACTTTCTAGAAGTACGTGCACACGCACATGCACACACACAAGCTCTAACAAATATGGACTTTGGAGCAGGAAAGTGAAAATTTGTAAGGAGCAATCTTTCTACTGGCAACGTATCATTTTTCACACTTTTACTTTTTTTCTCAAATCACCAAATAATGGACTTAAATCTTAGTTAACTCAGAGAGTTGACAGAGATTGCTTCAATTCTGGCAGACAATAAATTTGACAATTTCACCCAAGCTGTACCTTGCAGTCTAGAGTGTAGGGGTGAAGCAGGGCTTCCTTTCCAGTTCTGGCTGTCCAAAACTCAAGAGCTGCCATTTCCTCAAACAGAAGTGCAGTGGGAAGAAAGTGGGAAGTTCTCTACTATAATTTGGAAAAATAGGGATCTGAATAATGCAGAAAGGCATGTGAACTGAGAGAAAGAAATGAGGATGACTGTGGAAAACTTGAGGCAAAAAAGAAAGATTGGGAGAAAAGAAGGACTGGGATCCCTGGCAGCAGACTGAGACAGAAAGATGAAGGATGCAGGAAGGGGGGGTGTCACTGAAATCAGCTTTGAACCTTGACAAGTCATTGTTGCACCATGCACACCTTGGTCTGTGCAGAGCAGACATCAATTACTGAAGGAAGACTAAAGAAGAGGATGGAGAGTTCACAATTCCATAAAACATGCACTGTAAGGCTGCATATTTCCACACATATTTCATATTAAGTGATTTGTCTAGTTAGATCTGTTTCCTCTTTCCATCTGCTGCCTTTAGTCCCTCCAGTTCCCAAACCCTAACCTGCCTGTGCAGCCATTTTTCCCCTCACAGTTTCTCATCCATCATTTTCAGAGACTGAACTTAACAGAAGAACTAGGGAGGCTAGACCCCCTGTTATCACCACCTGAGGCAAAGCATGTCTACATGATGAGAGAAAAGTTGCATTGCCTTTCTCTCCACGCTTCCCCAAGGTACACCTGGCACCACTGCTTATCCTCATGTTTCCTAAAGCATTTAAAATAGATTTTACAACATCTTTGTATGGTATATGCAGATTATATATATTGAGTGGATAGCTATTCAATAATCATATCTACCCTCTTCTGCTCATGTGTGATGTTGGGTGTCACACTGTTGCAGTCTGAAGTATACTGAAATGCAGCTCTGAGTATCAATCCCTGAATGTCCCTGAACCTGTGAATTTCAGAATGGTCTGGGATTAAAATGCTTTTATCCATTAAGAAGCCCAAGGTTCTTAATTGGTTCTTAACCCCAACTCCATAGCTCTTACATACCAGAGAAGTGTATTTTGAGAAAGAATGCACAGGTTTTAGTCTGAAATTCTCATCACTGACTCTGTCAGAATTACGTTCAAGAGGTGTTGTTTTATTTCAGTCAAGAGAGGCTTTGGTAGCTCAGGAACATCTCTTCATCCAGCCCCGCTCCCAAGAACGGCAGTTCTTCTTTCAGCCCCATGCCACGTGGCAGCCTTCTCCACCGCCGCACAGCTCTGAGTCCTCCCCAGGACACGGCCCATCCTGGGGAAAAAATAGCGTGAGATTACATAACGGAGGATAGACTCGTAATGTGCATACACAAGAGGGCAAAATCAAGGTCATTCAGGCAGTTCTGTAATGATTTCTGATTGCTTGATTTCTCCTCAAACCTACCCCACTCCCCATAGAAAGGCCCTATTCCCCCTCCCAGCCTCCACTATTCTGTTTCCTCAGCTTCCTTTTTCTTAACCGTCCCTGCCCATTTACAGAATCGTGTCTCTGTCTCTGCTTCTGTCTCTTGCCTCTATTTTGATACATTCTGTATGTATGGCTCTCACCCTCCGCTCCCATTTCTCGATGCTGTTTGAACAAACATTTCACTGCCTAAGGCTGCTGTCTCCTGACAAATACGTCTCCTTCGTCTCCACCCCATCCTCATGTCTGACTCCGCCTTCTCTCAAACTCTAACAGAAAATGCTTTCAGATGTACAGAAGACTTTCTCATTTAATTTCCTCTCCAGACACAGAGGGGAATTATTTGAAAAATCCTGATTAGACATGATCTGAATCAACTGAGGCAACACAATGTACACATAGCACTAATAATACTGAACATTTATACAGTGTCTTTAGCTGTGAAAGTGCTTTACAAACAACAGGGGAGTGAGTTTTCAGAGGTCCTGTACACTTACTGCTCAGTGACTTTAGCTATTTTTTGTAATTGCTCAATGCTTCTTAAAATGAGAGCCCATCTAATTAGTATTTTAGTATCACCAAAAAGATGTCTCTAGCTATAATTTTATATATGGAAAAGCAGAAATATAAAGAGCACCACAGGTATCAAGCCATGGTCTAGGATTGCCTTTTTATTTTATGTTTGGACAGCAAGGTCCTGGGGCTGTCTACAGAAAAGGGCTCAACTCTCAAACCGATACGTTAGCTGCGAAGATCATAAAGTATCTTGAAATCTAAGTTTCCACTTCCATTTTTACAGCAAAGTCAGAACTGGTTGTTGGTTTTGAGACTTGCACAGAGGAGAGCTAAAACAAACATGAAACCCACTGTCTGCGTTTAGTCAATAATTCAATGGTTAGAGCAATTTCTAGTTTCGCTTGTTCTAGTTCAACCCCTGAGGTTTGACATCTAGCAAACAGTATAATGAAAGCATTTAATATGACCATTTAGCCTCACAGGTAAAGAAGCCAGTTCCAAAGAGGGAGCTAAACCTGGGTCTTTTAACATCTTACAAGAACACTCCTAACTGGGTTAGATTTACTTGTATGTTGTTTCTCATGAAAAAAAAAAAAAGACTGTTGTTGTTTACTTTCCTTCTATCAGGAGAGATTTCCCATGCTGATTTACAGATGCAGTCTGGTATAGGACTTATTGCAGTACCCAAGTTTTACTCATTATTTCCTGCTGACTGGCTTCAGCACTGGTCACCTTATTTCATTGACTTTCTGTATTCCTCTTTTAAATGCTGAGCTCTTTCTGTACTTTGTGGAGAACCTACAGAGCCACCCCATTTTAGGCATTTGTTCTTGTAATGCCTATGTTCCTCATGAATGTAGCCCTTGAAGTCTAAGCAACATTGTGAAAAGAAAATATCAGTGACTTAAAGTTCCTATCTCCAAAAGCCACTTAATTCCAGTTAAGTTGCCCCTGGACTCCAAATTTCACTTACATAGTCTAAATTTCTTTTATCCAACATCCTTTTTCTGAAAAAAGGCCGTATTCTGTTTAGTATTTTAGAGGAAGTGGTTTTCAGCTAAGTGAATCAGGGATTCATAAATATTACTAACAGCTGATAAAACATTTCGGTCTGACTCTGTCCTGTTGATATGGGAGGCCCTGAGGTAGCCATCTTATAACTGCAGGTCTTGACTGCGATGATTTGGAAGTCCACTGTCAGGAAATCTCGAGTGAAGTCATCTAAACCTGTAGATTTTACATTATCAATATCCTACATCAAAAACATTGGGAAGATGCATGCAGATATTCCCTAGCATGCTCTAAGGAGGGAGGCTTTGCTCTAGTAGGTCATATTTTGCAGACCCTTCTGCATGTGTCATCAGCTGTGTCATAAGACTAAATATTTTCTGTCCTTGTAGCCCATATGCAGCTAAAACCAAACCTGTATTCAGTGACGGTGTTCTCTACCTTGACTTCAGCAAGGGTTTCAACACCGTCTCCCATAACATCCTCATAGGGAAGCTCAGGAAGTGTGGGCTGGATGAGTGGACAGTGAGGTGGATTGAGAACTGGCTGAATGGCAGAGCTCAGAGGGCTGTGACCAGCAGCGCAGAGTCTGACTGGAGGCCTGCAGCTAGTGATGTTCCCCAGGAGTCAGTACTCGGACCAGTCTTGTTCAGCTTCTTCATCAATGACCCGGATGAAGGGACAGAGCGTACCCTCAGCAATTTTGCTGATAGCACAAAACTGGGAGAGGTGGCCGACACACCGGAGGGCTGTGCTGCCATTCGACGAGACCTGGACAGGCTGGAGAGTTGTCGGAGAGTAACCTGATGAAGTCCAACAAGGACAAGTGCAGGGTCCTGCACCTGGGGAGGAACAACCCCATGCACCTGTACAGGCTTGGGGAAGCAGGAAAGCAGTATCAGCCACCTGGGAGCGCTGGTGGGTGACAAATTGACCCTGAGCCACCAGCATGCCCTGGTTGCTAAGGCGGCCAATAGCATCCTGGGGTGCATTGAGCAGAGTTATCCTCCCTCTCTACTCTGCCCTAGTGAGGCCTCACCTGGAGTACTGCATCCAGTTCTGGGCTCCCCACTGGAGAGAGTCCAGCAGAGGGCTACAAAGATAACTGGGGGACTGGAGCATCTCTCCTATGAGGAAAGGCTGAGGGAGCTGGGCTTGTTTAGCCTGAAGAAGAGAAGGCTGAGGGGGGGTCATACAAATTCTTATACATAGCTTAAGGATGGGTGTCAAGAGGACGGGGCGACTCTTTTCAGTGGTGCCTAGTGACAGGACAAGGGGCAACGGGCACAAACTGAAGCATAAGAAGTTCTGTCTGAACGTGAGGAAGAACTTCTTTACTCTGAGGGTGACAGAGCACTGGAACAGGCTGCCCAGAGGGGCTGTGGATTCTCCTACTCTGGGAATATTCAAAACCCACCTGAATGTGGTCCTGTGCAGGCTGCTTTAGATGAATTTGCTTTAGGAGAGGAGTTGGACTAGATGATCTCCAGATGTCCCTTCCAACCCCTACTATTCTGTGATTCTGTGATTCTGTCACAATTTGAGATACTAGAATTGGTAATGCTCTTCTGAAAAAATAAGATTGAAAGACTATCAGTGGGTCAGACCTAACCTCAATGATTAAAAAAAAAATAAGAACTACCTTGCTTTTGGGTGAGGACCTCTTTTGGTACAGATATTTGTCAAAGATAACAAGCCTTCTGGGCTTGCGGGGAATATTTCCTCTAACATTTTAAAGTACTTAAACAATTGCAGCTTCCAACATTTTGAGCCCAATGTAAAGCCTCATGTAGCATGAACATGTAGCAGCGCAGTGCAGTGCATTCTTATAGAAAATGTTAGAAATAGCCTCTTTTTGATCCTACCCTTTAAGTGTGCCTGCTCAGCTTTGTGATTCAGCCCAGTGGTCCTACCTTTTTCTCCATGGTACATTAAGTTGAACTTGACCTACAGAACTTCTTTTGGTATCTCTGAGGAACTTTGAATTCTTTCCCTGCTGCACATGTTCATAAGGGTATTCAGTAGGTTAAGAAAGAGGGAGTCTCTCTTTCTTTTTCCACCACTGTCTCATAGTTTGATTACTTTGTTTTTCAGACTTGCAAGAGATGCTACACAACAGCATCTTCCTTTGCAATCCCAGTAACTCCTGCTCAGAGAGGCAGATCTCACTGGTGGGGCTCAAGCACCTTATAAGAAAGGAAGAAAAGTGTCATAAAGCTTAAATTGAAAGTTCTGCTGGACAGCATGTCACAGGAAGGACAGAATATTTCCAGTTTTCAGAAATAAGCCTAGACTACAAAAAGACTATGCAGTGTAGTGGTTCTTTATTTTGCTGTGTGGTGTTAGGAGTCCTGTGAAAAAAACTGGAAAAACAAGGCAAAGCTGAGACAGTGCATATGCATATTTGAAGGTTGCCCATTCATTTCTTGAAATTCATCAAAAATTAACATCTTTGCATTGTTGTTTCTTACATAGTGCTGTGTATTTATGTGTATGTATGCTTATGCATGGATATACATACATATTTACATATGTATATATTAATATGTATGTTTACATATCTATATATTAATGTTTAAGAACAGTATATATTAATGTTTAATAACAGTTTTCAGAAGTGAAAAACAGTTTTGAAGCTCTTCACATATAAATTTCCATGCTTTGAGGGTCTTATGGGAAACCTTCTCTCATTACAAATCCTTGGAAGAAGGTCTTCTCTTTTTTTCATATCTAGCTTAAAATCATTTTATGAGTACAAATAGAGCTAACATCGGAATTTAATCTAGTCCAATTTCACCATTCCTAGAATTAGCAACCTACCTATATCGTCATCTAAATAAATGATCTAACACTGGACTGTACTCATGAAAATTTCCAGAATGAATATGTGGTGCTCATACTGTAAATATAGTTTGCTTTATGTTCATGACAGTTTTATGGCTCTCTGTCTTATCTGAAATTGCCTTACCTCAGATTCATTGTGAAGCTGTTTTATTATAACATCTTGGCAATTTTCACCAACCATTTCAGTTTCTCAAGATACTTTTAAATCTCCAGGAAGTTGATTAAAACCCCATCACCATTTTGCTTTCTGGAAGCAGACAGCACTTGCGTCACAACAATTTCCATGAGCAAAATATCCATTTCAATGTAACAAAGCTGTGGGTTAAAATAGATGCAACCTTACATTCCCGAGCATAAATGCTTTGGGTCCATAGCTTGTTCTGGTTATAGGAAGTCCGGTCTTTAATAGAAAGCATGACTGACAGAGAAATTAATTCTGAGATTAAGGTGCAAAACAGTGTGGTACAAGATCTCAGGTTAAGAAACTTAATGACGGATTTATTTTTGTAAAACATGTTTGCCAAATTTGAACGATTTTTCTTGTGTCCTTTCTTCTCCTTACCAGTTAACTGAAGTATGTGCAGAGGCATTGGGAAAAAGCCTGAAGCTGTGTGTGTGTAAGTATGAAGTACATATATGTATGCACACATATTTGCCTATGTGAATATTTTGTATATATGTATGTGTTTGTATACATATTTATACTCTGTGGACCTTCAAAGATAAAGAAATTTCTGAATTGGCAAGTAGTCTTATATGTTATACAAGGTCTCTAAAGTATTATATATAATGTCTATAGCATATCTTCTATATTTAATATGAAATACATGTACAATATACGTGAATAATATCAATACTACTATATATATGTAGAAGAGTACTTATTTTTCTTCCTTGTATGTAGAAAATCAACTGCTCATTTCCTTGAAACACCTGACATTTCTAATAACATCCTGTGTAACAACTACTGTCTTTAGAAATACATTATTTCTATCATAAACTATCGTATGTGATATATAATAGGGAAGAAAATCCCCAGCAAAACCATTGTTGCCATAACTCACAACCAGTTTGTTAGAGGCTTAACTGTTTTCAGCTTTGCCTTGGGCCATTAACTAACAAACCAACCATTAACTGTTAGTAATGACCATTTTTTCCCAGAGATTATTGCTTAATTGAACTCCTGTGCTGTGTTGGTTATTTTTATGCCATCTCACAATGACTATGCATTACTGCACTTTCCTAATACACCAACCACCTACTGAAATAAACAAGATAAGTGTTGAAGAATTGGATCTTTCACTGTATATACTATATAAAATACATTAATGAACAGCTTTGATGTAGCAGACGTGCTTTTTCATTTTTCCTGTTCTACAGAGCATATGCATCAAGTAACTTAGATGCAAATTAATGCATGCTGCTGTTCAGTAATGTATACAACGTCAAGGCACTGTTTTAGTAAGCTGTGTTATATATTCATTTGGGTAAGACACATTTGATTATTAGCATTCTGTTCTTCAGCAACAAGCCACATGTGCTGTCTGTTGCCATGGCAATAAATTAGGAAGGATAACCTGACTACTTATCAATTTTTATTAGTGCAATCATCTTACCTGGTTAACCCCTCAGTAACAGTAGCATATTTAAACACCACTGATAAAATCTATGCAACTCTGGGGGTGTGAGTTTAGCTAATAGGGTGAGGAGGAAACCAAAGTACTGTGGAGATGGGGGAGATAAATACTGACTTACAAAATGATGTTGATGTGATTCATTAATATTACAGGATCAAAATTGTTAATGTTTCTGAAGATCTTAGCACAGTGGGAAGAGATGAAACTAAACGCAAAAACTTAAGACGGATAAAATGAAAAGTGCTTCCCTCCTGCTGTGTTTAAAGCAGTATGTATAAATGCATATGTTAAACTATAAACTTGAATAAAAGGAATCAAAACACTTACTTGCCAAGTGTTAAGGAACGTCAAATACTACGAAATATATCCTTTAAAGTAGAAAAGAATGAACTCATAAGAACATCAACATTATTTTCTTTAAGATATTAAAATTATACTACTATTGGTCTGCGATGTTTAAGACTACTGCTAACACCCTTTCAATTATCACCCATAGAAAAATCAATCACTCTGTAGTATTCAGAAAAAAGAATAAGCTTCCCATTCATTCCGAGATCTTAACAGATTTATTCTGAAGTATCTCATTTTAATCTAAAGATCTAAATGTTCCTGCAGAGCTAAGTATCGTTAATCCGTGTTTGATTGTTGGGAGACTGACTATTTAAATTTCAATATTAGCATTAATGTTGTTGCTGGGTTTACACACATTAAAAAAAATAAGTCTTGCAAATCTTGTTTGTTTTAATAAAGCACTGGAGTTCACTGGTGTTAAAGCAGAGTATGAATGCACAGCACAGCAGCGAAGGCTGAACAGGAACCTCACTGGACCTGCTCCCTGTATGGATACCCTTGCCAGGAGGAGACATGTCCTGCTCTGCTTTTGGCTTCTAGGATGACCACGCTCATTGCCTCAGTCTTGCTATCATCGCTTCACTCTCCACAGGATTTGAGTGGTCAAATTAAATTGTACATCTGTGGCATGGCATTATTAGGCCAGTAAAAGGCTGACAATTCAAGACTTTTCCAAGCCTTAGAAAAAAAAGGAAATATTCAACACAAGTAACTGCTTACTACAGCTGGGAAGTATTAACACAACATTTTCCAAAACACCTAAATCCTTCACTTAAAAGGCTACCAAATCTCATCTGTTTAAGAGCCGTAGGGGAATATAAAAAGACTTTGATGGGAGCTAAACCTTGTCTCCTGGAGAAAGGAGCAGCTCTGGCATGCCTAAGGAAAAGCCCCATCTCCTGGGACTGCGAGGTCTCTCCAAGGGATAGGCAGACCTCTTCCCTCACCCCTTCATTGGCACCTGCCATTCTTGCTGGGTAAGACGAGGGGCCACAATGGGCAGGCTGCAAGTTCTTTCCCACCATGAGCTTCCTTAACCTACCTTGGTGAATGAAAAACACCCCCTGGGAGTGGAAAAGCTGCTGGTGGGACAGACGTGATGCGGAAATGACACTGACCCAAAGGGCCCAGGACAGGGGCTGAAGGGGAGCCAGGGCAAGGAGCAAGGGAGACCTCAGGAGTCTAGGGCAGGAATCGGTGCCAGGAGAAAAGCGAGAAGATATGACATTTGAAGCATCCTGAGCTGTGACAAAATAAGACATATGAAAGGACTAATACCTTTTTTTTATTACTCAGCCCTACATAATTTCTCAAAGAAAGTTAAAATAAACCGCAGTTACAGTCAGTGTGCATTTCTAAAGCATCTGAAATCTTTTAGTCTGGGAGCAACTTGGGCAATCTGGGATTTAAGTTTCTTCCTAAAATGAGGCACAGTCTTCCAGGTCATTTAGGTACTTAAAAATACTGAGTTATATAAGCATAAAGTCTGTGCACTTTCAATGATAAAAAAACTCTCAAGGTATGTTTGAAAAGTAATCTCAGGGTCAGAATATTTTTCCCCACAATGTTTTAAATATTAAACGAAGCCTGTGCCTTGTGAAGTAATTTGTTTTAGAAGGAATAGTTGAAATTCACTTTACAGTCTACAGCAAACTTCTAATCAAATAGGCCGAATGTTTTTTCTCCACAGTGCCAAACCACCAGCCAAACACTAGGTCAAAGCTAGCTGACAGTTCAGAAGTCTTGATTTATAAGAGAGTAGTGCATCCACTGGCCACAAGCTCTGTGCACGCATGCTTGTGTGTGTGTATGCATCCAGTAATAACAACAGGATTTGGTAAATCTGGGAGTGTTCTGACTGCACCTCCTGTTCTTTGCAAGACTGAGCTTTCTGAGGAAAACACTTTATTCAAATCTCAGATTGTCACTATGCTTTCCATAACCGAGAAGATGTTAAGATGATCCATTTTGCTCCCATAGTTGAAGATGTATTTTCAATGGAGTCTGACAATGGTGGCCAACGTCAAAGTTCTAAATAAAATGATGGATTGCTTACCCTGTTCCATGGCATTTGTGGTATGTACAGGAAAGAAGGCATTACTATAAATGCCTACCCATTGACAGGTTTCCAAACAGGGCTGCTATTTGTGCAGAACTCTCTCAAATGAATCCTGTGTGTAAACAGACCTCCTCCAGTTGGAAGCTGAACTAATCCCAACATTGTTATCTCCCAAAATGCTCAACCTTCCCTGTCAGCATCTCACTGGAAAGAGGAGCTGTAAACCTCTGTATCTACCCAGACTGTTTCCAATAAACTGTAAAAGTTGTGTTCATCTAACTAATATGGGTATAGCATTTGTAAATATTGGGTTTTGAGCATAAAGCTATTGTTGATAGCAGGTATCATTTTAACAACTGGAATTTTCACAAACTACACATCAAGAGATACTGATTTGACTAAAATGGGATTGGAGCAGCAACAGAAGTGTGTTCAAGTTACTGAGTCTCAATATTGCAGTAGAGTCCAATATCACATTCCCATGGGTTTGAGACAGGTTGTGAGAAGGCACACAAGTGTACTCACAGCTCAGTACAAGTTAAGATTCACGTGCAAATCAAAGATATTACAAAAATAGGTACCAGGATACCATTAGATGCATTAGAAAAGTCCTGTCTTTGTGCTCAAGCCGGCAACAAATGCCTTTGGCAGCAGAATCTCAGACAAAAGATACAATAGTGTTATCCTGAATATGACAGGTAAGGCTCAGTTTTGAAGACAAGTTCTTCAAAACTGAGAGGGGAAAGAACAATTGCTCTAAAAGTCAATTTTCTGTCATCTTAAACTGACATCTGGTGATTTAATTCATAAACCAAAATAACATTACTGCAGGTAAAAGTGAACAGAAGCTAATTACGTAAAGTAAGACAGTTAAATATAGAAATTTGGGCAACGAAGTGGTTCACCTATGCATGAATGCAGGAAGAAAAGCTTTCTTTTTCTTCCAAGTCCCAGCTATTTTTGGACTGGACAGTGCTTTATAGGGGTAAATGGCTGGTTTTTTCCATACAAGGACAAGACCATGCAAAATAAGGAACTTCTTTCTCTGCTTCATTCCTGCAGCTGAGAGAATAATTCCTGCTGAAGGTATTGAACTGGCACCTTAGCAGAACACTCCTGCCTCAGCAGTAAAAATAAATCGGGAAAGCGGCTGTGAGTGACATTCTGTTCCGTTCTCCTTTTGGGACCAAGAAACATTCCTGGGAAGGTAATAAAAGGATGATTTCTCTCTAAATAAATAAACAACATCTCCTGTGATAAGTGTCTATCATGTTTCTTGTTTTTCATCTTCTGATTCCAGGATGATTCCACATTTCCTGAAGAGCTGAACTGAACAAAATATATCCTTGGGATAGGGGCTGTACAGAGGCAGGAGAGAGAGAATTTCTAAAGAATAGATATGTTTGCAGAGGAAGACTTCCACAGGATGGGTACCTGTACTGGAAATCTATATATATAAAAATATTCTTCTGTAACATTTTTGAAGTAATTGATATAGGAAGCATTAAGAGTTCAGTCCTCAGTTCATTGTGTACAACTTAGCCATAAGAGGCAGTTCAGCATTCCTAGTGTCTGTGTTCCAGTAAAAAGAAAGCTTAAGAAGAAAAAACAAGAAAAACAAAACAAACGAGACACTGAGAGTTACAACCAGTGGGCAAAAACCTAAATCCCTGCCCAATTAACACCAGTTCAACTAAAATATCATAGAAAGAGCTGCTTGTTTATTTGAACTTTGTTTCCTTTCTCTAACAAAAGCACACAATGTGGTGGGAGAAGTCAGAGATACAGAAATTGTCTGACAGGAGAAAGTTTTCAGTAATGACAGTTCAGACATTTTAAAAAAATTACTAGCAGACAGAACAACATGCACGCTTTGTAGCAGATGTAAAAGTCTTACTTCCCTCACCCTGTGCCTTGCACTTTACCTTAGCCACTATACAGCCTTTTAGTGTTTTCACAAGTAAAAAGTTTGCTAATGATCAAGCCTGGGGGAAGGGGTATGGCCACAGCATTCTCCAGAGGCACAAAAACTCGTGAGTTTGACAGATGGTTTTATTCATTTTTGCTTCTCTGTTCATACTGCACAATCATGATTGATTCTTTTCTGCAGTTCCTTTTACACTATTGTCAGGGCTCTTCTGGCTCCTTAAATAAATCCTCAGCTAAACCCCAAGTGTAAAGACCATACATGTTTTCCTCTGAACTGCAAGTATTTTAAGTATATTTGTGATGCTTTTACTTCTACAAGACCCTGTACTTTTCTGTCTTTAATTTATACAGTTTCTCCAGAGAAATCATCAGGTGCACAGGCAAGCAGTCATATGTGGAAGTTCTGATTTTGTATTAGATATATTGTGATCGATTACTCAGACTAACAAATAGCAACATTTCAGAAGAGCTCAAGAGAGACATACCTACATGATGTGAGAGCAGAATACTTTGTCTAATATTTAAGACATAGAGTTTTGCTTAATTCTAACACAGTTTACAAGTTGGGTCCCTGAGCACTAAGACAAAGGAAACTACGATTCTTATGGATATCAGAGTCTAAAAAGATATAACCCATTCTTGATATTTTTCCAAGTTTGAGTATTCATAAAGTATTTCTCCTGAGCATGGAGTCTTTGGTGTCTCATAAAGTCTGAATTCACAGTGCAGTTTTTCCCACAGTTGGAAGCGAATTGAAACCCACCTTTTACCCTCCTACCTACTTTCACAAAATCCTACAGGAACTTAATGATCTGTGTAAACTTTACCCTTCAGTCAAATTTGATTGGAATCAGGAAACTAATTCAAAGGTTGTTCTGTAGGTGTGGGGGACAAATGTACAGACAGCTTTGATATGTGTATGCAGTTACATGTAGCCATACACGCTGTATAACTATTTAAGCCTTGTTTTCCTATGCAACTGGAGTATAAAATAAATGGCTATTTAGCCAACTGGGCTTAATAGCTTCTGTACCTGTCAACAAGTGTTTTTCCCTAACATTGGACAGATTAGAAATACAAACTTTGCAGTGTGCAAGGTTAATAAATCTAGACTGTGAAGAGTAAAAGACAATTCAGGAAGGGAATAAATTCCAAGGTTCAAGACTCCTTTGCTGACACAAGGGCACCAGTAACGTCTTGTTTTCACTGAGAAGACTTCAGACTAGTTCCTTCAGTTGTGTGAAGCAGTGGAGTGTCAAGCCAGCCAAGGTGTTACATCTCAAAACAGTACCTAACTGCTGAAAATATTATAATGTTAAAACAAAACCTGGAGATGTCTTCTGAAACAAATAACCAGCAGCAACATGAACACCATATTCACCATTTTCAGTATTCAAGGGGCCTGGCAAATCACTGAATGCTTTGTGAGAGGTGTCGCAAAGATACCAGTTGGAGTAGTGTACTCCAAGCTCAGAATAAGAGGAAGTAAGACTAAGCCTCTCAGAAGAAAGCTTAAACAAATAAGGAAAAAAAGCTTGAGCTCTTTAGCTTAATGAAGCAAATACTGAGCAGGGCCATGGCTACAGTACATAAGTGTATCAAGATTGGCAGCTATTTAAGCTAAAGGACAACGTCAGCACAAGGACATTCATCCATGCATAAAATTAAGCTTGCTGTTTTCCAGCTGTAAGAACACTGAGGTTCTCAAAGGCCTCCCTGTATGGACCGTGGTTTTTAAAAGGTCAGATTTTACTTGGCAATTGATCTGTTTATCAGATTTATGACATCCTTGCCTGGAAGGGACTGAATTTGAAAGTGCAGGCGGTGTTCACCAGCCTTATCTTCCTGTGAAATCTTGCAGGCTCTTGCATTACTGGCATCTAAATACAGCAGGCCAAAGACGTAACTGAAAGTCCAAGGGACATTTTCAGGAAGAGAAATTGTCCAATTCTTGCCGTATTCTGGTGAAGAAAATACTATTTTCTACTTTAAGCTCTAAAGAGGAAGGAAAAAAGTCCCCTCTTCACTCTGCCTAAGACTCTGTGTTGGAAACATATAAGCCCTCCCCTGAAGAGATGCAGATATGACTCCATCCAACCCTTCAGACCAGTTCTCCATTCCATCACTAAAATATCCCTTTCACCTGGTTTGATCTTTTAGAAAAGATCTGCAGCTGTGGTTATTTTTAATTATTATTCCAAAGAATGTAAGAACTACCAACACTTCTGTCTGTACGCTCACTTCTGTCTTTTTACCAAGAAAGTGTGCTCCAGTTACTGTCCTAAAAGCCTCAATAAATTCATGATACATTCACTGTGAAAGTTAAAATCCTACTGCTTGAAAAAGTGTTACGGTTTAGTATTTGAGGGTCTGATATTTGCAGAGCAGAACAGGGAACTTTGTGAAGTCAAGAAGTCTATTTCCCAGCTCAAAGGCAGAATCAATTATACTCCAGTTTTGCTACAACTGATGAGCTTCATATCCTCAATTCCCAGATTTTGTTCCTATTCAACCATTGAGTTAGAAATCATCAATTTGACAGTAGTGTCTAAGAGTTAAACAAAGATTTAAATGAATTATTTCATTTGCAAGAATTAAAGCTCTTCTGATGATTGCTAAATCAGTATTACACAATCTGGAAACATTTAAGTTCTACCCACCAGAGCTGCAAGTTAAAGTATTCTATTATTGTACACCAGTAGCCATAGACCTAAATTTATCCATTGCAATTAACAGTTTTAGGATATAGTACATGGTTTAGCTCAAGCATACATTTTTGTTATCCTTCGAGACTCCTCAATAGTGCAGAGACACACAGTTGTCTATTTTTAAATAAAAGGTTAAACTCTTGGCCTTTTAGCTGTGTGTTTCTATGGCTGTTTGAAGAAGTGTGAACTAAATAGCCTGCTGAAATATTGCATTTCAAAAGACCAGGAATGGGCAGAAGTGGTAAGAGTCCTTATTATACATGAACTAGATGAGCACTCCAGCTGCATTCTGCTTTCAATTACTGTTGAATCAGCCCTAATCCCTGGAACTAAAATGTGATTTAGGGAGGAAAGCACAGTTTGAATTCTGCATTTAGGTAAGAGATCGAAAAGTCAACAGATAGAAAAACAATGTCAAAAAGGCATTTTTAGACTAAGTATTACTGTTAGACTGAAACGAGAGTGTTCTTTATGTCACAGGCTAAGATTATAAGATGTCTGCCTGAGTTTTTTCTTAATAACAATGTGGCGAACCCAGAATTTCTTAAAAATAGAAGTTTGTTCTTTTTTCAAGAAAACAATGAACTGTTTTGGCACAGATGTACAGAACTCAGTGAGATGACTCATCAGCTGTGCTCAGTTACAGTGGCTTTATCTGTAAACGCGTATAGGCGAAAAGCCACTCCAAAGAGTTTGCAAAAGAACAGCCGATCTACTAAGAGCTAATCACACTGGGCTATTCTTGGAGGAACACAGTGTTTGTACGTAATGCCATCAGTCACCAATTATTGCCTCTGCTTGGAAAAATGAATAGATCCGTGCAGCTATTTAATGGTGCTCTCTATGAAGACTCTATTTAAAATATTGGAACCTGTAATTGTCTAACACTGACCTGATCCAGCAACTCTGCAGTGTGAAGGCACATCTGCTTAACTTAAGCTCGTTTTCTCCACAGGAGACATCCAATGCCTGGCATACTAAGATGTATATTATAATATGTTGTTTGCCTAAGGCTGCATTAAATTTAGGAAAATGGATTAAAATCTGGATTCTAATGCCAACTATTTGCATGATATCTGCCTCACGAGGAAATGATAGATACCCCATCAGATTTCTACTGATGTCAATAAATGACCCCAACCTTAAACATAAGGACTGTAGGGGTGAATCCTACCCTTCTAACCAAAATAAACATTACAGTCTCATTCCTTCTGACGTGCAAATTAAGAGCAATTCAGTGTAGAAAATTTTGTTTCATGAGTACTGACAACATAAAAAAGAGAGAACAATATGCATCATCTTTACTAGCAAATCCATAATTTTCGTTTCAAATCCAACAATTCCATTGTAAGCTAAAAGTTCTCTTTTACGATAATTATCGAAAAGTTGGTGCATCACCTTTAAAGTCCTTCAAAGTCAACTGTGGTACCTGTACATTATGTGCCTTTTTTAACAGATGTAAAACAAATGATATGGATTTGAAAGAGGACATATGGTAAAAGACAGGCAAAGAAATTTCTATGATTTATTCATATAATTTTGAGGTAGCATATTTAAAATCTCATCCCATTAACATCCATTGCCCACCTAATTACTATAAGTAATTGACAGCTCTCATTAGGAAGAGACAAAACTAAAGGGAATTAAGGTCTTGATCTTGCAATTGGATTTCCATGAGCCAATGCCTTCATTGTATAGAGCCTCTTTGGCATATGTGGGCTCGGTCTGGATACAGGAGTCCATCTGTGCAAATGTGATTGCAAGATCAGGGCCTAAGTGATATCATGGGAATTAAGCAGATTTTGTTATTTGGAACAGATCTGCTCCAAAGTTACATAGCAAGTTAAAAGTTATCAGTTGTCATGGAATAGAGTAAATATATGATAATTCGTTACCTGAACTTGGAAAATACTGCAAATGACCCACTCTCTGTTAATCCAAATCTGAAAGGAGAAGATAATTTTGCAAACTTGTTCTTGTACACTTTTTGTGCTATTAGTGGGCCTTTCTTAATTATTAGTGTTATTGAGAGATTTTCAATTCTGTGTGAGGAGATAAATACTGAAATCCCGTTAACAATGATAAGATTTACTCATGGAACTCATCACACATCTTTGCAAATTTACCCCTCAAGATTTAACCAAGCATTTGGGGAATGTTTTTTTTTTTTTTATTCATAGCCAGTTTTAAGATCAAATATACTGTATCATACCTACACAAAACAAGTTCACTCCTAATTTATCCATGTCCAGCTGGGCACATGGTGTGGGCCAAATTTGCCTATGGACTAAGTGGCTGTAAATCCCATTGGAATGCTGTGAGCAATCGGTGACTAAGCAATAGTTCATGTTACACATGGCAATAAATTGACAGGGAAATAAATGAAAGTGGTGTGCCAGGGAGAATACATAAGAAAGTAGTACCAAGAATATAAGCAAGGAGGAGCTATGAAATGATCAAAGACAAAAGTGTATTTCATCTGATTCCCGACAGAGTAACTGACCCCACACACACCTTCAAGTGCTCCAGCATTGCTGTGTTTGCTTTTAGAATCATCCACTCCTTGCACTTGCTCACTTACTTTCATAGTGTGTACAACCTATACTCTAAATAGATGCAAAATCCATTTTGCTACACATTTTTTTCATACCTAATATACGTACTGATGGAGATACTGGAGCATTTAACCACAGATTCTAATATCTGGAATAACAGACTTTTGCTAGCTGGATCCAGGAGGCAGCTGAACTCATGAAGTTTCTGGGTTTTGTACCTTCTGCCCTTATCACAACAATACTAGGTAAGGACAGCCTTCCCTGTCTCCTGCCTTTCCAGCTGCACTTCTTTCACCCTTCCACAAGACTTTTCCTTCTCCTTCCTGTAATTCACACATAACGTGCATCTCTCCTTTTGCTCACAGCTTCATCTCATGAGCCCTACCTGTTTGATAGCCAGCTGGAGGTGTGCAAGTGTTGATTAGCAGGTGTCAATATCATGGTGCACATAACAACTGGGCAAGTGGTTCCTTTCCCCTGGAGCAGTTAGGTGTTATGTTCAGCTTACATTTTCCTATTATGGAGCTTTACTTCAAGCCTGTCTTCTCTACCCAGCCCTCATAGCAAAGACAGATGACACAGTCTCACTGGCATTATTTGCTTTCCAACAAGATCAAAATGTTCCCTGAAACACTGAAAACTGTGGAGGAATATGGTCTCTGAAACTGCTTTCAAAAAAACCATATAAAGGTCATATTTTACTACAGTGTAAGTTACCTAGACTTGTGCTGGAACGGGAGAAAGGAACGCTCAGAAAATAAATGGTGTGGAATTTCTGTTGTTTATTCTGTAAAGTCACTGTGAAGTGAGTGGCTGGATGAAAAGAAAAAAAAGGAAAAAGCACTTTTCCAACACTATATGTGTAGACCATGAGCAACAATAGCCTGAATCATAAATATATTCTTTGCAGCTGGGAGTAGGGAAGAGAGCTTATTGGCTGAGAAGAGTGGAGTTTATTATATTGCAAGAAATACGCGAGAAAATCAGATTTTGAAGATCAGGATACTTACTGCAAGAGCTCTATGAATAACTGCTTTGGGGTTTTCAGTCAGAACTGAAAAATAAAATGCTCAACTCCAAAATAACCTATCTTGGTTTTCCTCATGAAAAGAGATGTTTCATGCTTGGTGAAATTAGTGAACATTTCATATTAATTTTCTATAAATCAAGCACTAAAACTCAATCATAGCATTTAGCTTAAATTATGTTAGGTCCAGATAGCCCTTGTCTGAGTATTAATAACGTTATAGACAGCAATTGAGACAACTCTTACCTATACTGACATATATCAAAAAAAACCCCTTAGGCAGATAGTAGTGCCACTGTGTATATACTGAACAGAAATAATAAATATATATATATATAACTAAAAGAGTTAGCTCGCTAGGGAAAATACATTAAAAAAACCTTTTAAATACCAAGGGGTGCTAGGGAAACATAAGCAATGCTTTTCAAATCTTGGCTAGTAATTATGACTTATTCCAACACGAATTGCTAGCAGGTTAAAGAAATGAGGTGTTGATCCTTTACTGAATAGCTTTGCTATTGTGAATTTACTGAGATGGTTACCATTATTTCTTCTAAATCAGAAGCCAGAAGTGCAAAACAGGACTTCTGACCTACCTGGCCCCATTTTAGCATTCAATTTAGCAGGTCAAATATAGCAGTCAGAATTGTAACAAAAATATTTTGGACTGGCATCAGATGTTTTCTCTTCTCTTATTACCTTACTTCTTCTTTTAAATTCTTAATAATAGAGGGAGTCAAGCAAACATGCTTGGGATATGACAGAAATCCACAACAACATGAAAATCAATAGCTTACAGAAGGTGAGTGCTCTTGGCTGAGCCTCCTTCAGCCTTCGAAAAGGGAAGAAGCAGCAAAGTAAACTGGGAGGCCTCCTTCAATAAAACCTTTTTGTACCCTGCACCTCAAAGTAACTGCCTTATCTCCCACATACATAGGCTGTGCTTTCCCCCTTTTTCAGTGGAAACACCTGGGCCAACCTGGGACCAGTGGGGCTGCTGGGGAACAAGTATGGGGCTGCCAGGCTGCAAACTAGGGCAGAAGGGAAAAGCCTGCTTCAGTGTGTTGGCAGGGCTCAGCACAGGATGCAGGGATGCAATGTGTAGCCAGATTAATTATGTGTTCCCATCTCTCCTTTTTGACACCTTCCTCAGGTGGGAAGTTTATATCATACCACTTTCAACATAGACCAGAAAATAGCACCACTTGGGCCAGGAGGAAGAAGAGTTCTGTTGTAATTCTCATAATTTGTTGAGAAAAAACACAAATCGGTAAATCTTGCTTTTTGTAACACTGATTCCAGAATGCACTCTCAGAGTAAAAATGTCTTTTAGTGTATACAAAGGAAAATGTAAAGTCGAATGTACTGTATATGTTCCTTTATATACACACATATATGTTTACCTGTTTATAGCATGGTCCCACTCTCTCTGTCCATGTATATCTTACAAAGACTAGTATATATTTTAAATAAATTAACATCGGGCAGTTCTGACATTCTCCATAAACTGCCAATATGAACAACTAAGTAACAGTTTCCATTCCAGGTCTTAACCCTGTCCTAACGCCCACGTTTCATTCTTCATTGGGCAATATGAGTGTGCCCAGGTGGCCAAGAAGGCCAACAGCATCCTGGCTTGTATCAGGAATAGTGTGGCCAGCACGAATAGGGAGGTGATCGTGCCCCTGTACTCGGCACTGGTGAGGCTGCACCTCGAGTACTGTCTTCAATTTTGGGCCCCTCACTACAAGAAGGACACTGAGGTGCTGGAGCGCATCCAGAGAAGGGCAACGAGGCTGGTGAGGGGTCTAGAGAGCCAAGTCTTATGAGAAGCGGTTGAAGGAACCGGGGCTGTTTAATCTGGAGAATAGGAGGCTGAGGGGAGACCTTATTGCTCTCTACAACTACCTGAAAGGAGGTTGTAGTGAGGCAGGTGTTGGTCTCTTCTCCCAGGTAACTAGTGATCGGACAAGAGGCAATGGCCTCAAGTTGCGTCAGGTGAGGTTTAGATTTGATATTAGGAAAAATTTCTTTACTGAAAGAGTGGTCAGGCATTGGAATAGGCTGCCCAAGGAGGTTGTGGAGTCACCATCCCTAGAGGTGTTTAAAAAAAGTGTAGATGTGGAACTTCAGGGTATGGTTTAGTAGGAATGGTGGTGGTGTTGAGTGGATGGTTGGACTCAATGATCTTAGAGGTCTTTTCCAACCTATGATTCTATATGATTACTTCAATATGCTTCAGTGACTGGAATAGCCTAGAAGGTTACTACAGGAATGCTATGTTCCAGGCAGAAGTTGAGGAACGTGGCCTATCGTGGTATTATAATTTCAAAGGGATTACACCAACATAAATTGAGGACCATCGTGCTGTGACTGTATATATATCCATTCCTATGAATTTAGAATGGGTTCAATCTGTAGGCATAAGGATATCTGTTAAATGACATGGCAATCCTGTTCTCTGCAAAAGTACAAAATGAGGGAAAAACACACACAAATATGTATAAGAAAACTTACTGGTTAACTGTATTTTCTCTAGCATCTACATAACTCCATCTACATTTTCTAATGAACATGGCATGATACTTACCTTTCACAAGGGAATGAGGCAAGGCATAATTTTAATAGTATTTGCAAAGTGCTATATAAGTGCAAATGATTGATAAAGCCAATGAATGTCAAAGAGCCGAGAATGTTTACACTGAGAAGTGTTTAATCCAGCGGCCTTTAGGGAAAAATTTTCTCTTCTAGCTTTTTTGTAAGTCACAAATCAGGAATTTGTGAGCAAAAGTAGCTTTTTATATACTCTCAGATAATGAGAAAATGGAAGAATTTAGCAGCAAATATTTGATCCATTTCCCTATCATGTGAGGTATAAAAAGAAGATAGACATGTGAGGAATAACTATCACACAGCATATTCACTGGATTTTTCCCTAGTACTGTTAACTGAAGATCTCTTTTCTTTGACTCGGTTTTGTGGGCTTGTACTATGGAATGGCATTTAATATTACAACCCTTCTCGCACCTCTAGAATGTCTCAAAACAAGACATTTCTGGTTAATAAAAGACATTTATCCAGCATGAGATATGTCAAGAGGGCTTTTCTTAAAAGAAAACAGAAAAACTGTACTGCCACAAATAAATATAGCTCTGTTTGATCCAAGAAAATCTTTAGATCATTAAAATTCAAGGGTTTTAAAAATTGTTTAACACACACTATAGTCACAGCAGCAGATTTTCTCAAAGGATTTTTTTTCAGAAAGCTCCAACAGTGTAAACTTATCACCCACACAAAATCGCGCTGGCTTTCAGGAAGCTGCAGTTTTGATTTGGAAGATACTTATTGCCTTTTGTGTTTCACATGATTTCTTGCCCATACAGATTTCACTCTGAGGATCACTAAATATGGATGCTGTTCAGGACCATGACTGGGACTTAATCCGCTAACTTTGTCTTGGTGATGTAGCTTATCATCTAGTTTGAAACTCTGCTGAACAGGTAATTAGAGAGTAGAATCACCTATACGTGATTAAGCAGTTTTCCACAAAATCCCAAGGAATTTTTCCACAAGGCAATCTCACGAGTTGGAGAGGTAGAGGGAGCCAAGGGGGAGGAACAGAGAAGAGGGACAAAGTTGTTCGTGACATGATAGAAAATACATATTAACACAGCCACATTTCCATCTATCATGGTGAAAATGCACTCTTTGCTGCCATCATTGCAAGAATAATTTTTACTAGTAGTTAAACAAAGACTAGTCTGCAGTTCTTCCACAGTAAGTATTTCTGTGGGAGGCAAAGACACCATGAGAAGAACACTCACCTAGGATGCAGAAGAACCAAAGATTAAATTAATTCCCCATTGGCTCCACAGAAAAATTGAAGCAGGAGGTTTCTCTCCCCAGGTAAGTTCTTTGACTGCTGCTGGAGTGTGGTGACATCTCTCCTCCAGGAGAACCTAATGATCAGTCAGTTCTTAGATGAGGTGGGACAGTGCCAACCTAACATTTTAGGAGACTGCCTTTACAGGCTGGTGCTCACAGCACAATGATGTAGAAAATCCAGTTTCTCTTTCCAATTCCACTGGCTTTGAAAGGTCTGGGATTTGTCCTGTGTGGGACAAAATCAAGCCAAAAATATTTATATGATTTGGCAAAACTGAATTCTTGTTTTCTGGTCAGCCTTAAATACCACACACAGTAGTACCTGATGTCATATTTAATCTAAAACTCCCTCATTAGGGAACACCTCTTGTGTCTTATATACAGTTCAGCAGTGATAGCTTGATAGCTAATCGCTTGCTTATGACAACCATCATGAAAGAACCCTAAAAGCCCAGGAAAATTAAAAGGTTTTTGTGCTTGGTCTGGGATTCAGAGTTTATCTAAAAGGTGAAAATCACAACAGAAGTTTTTATTTAACTAATCCTTATGCTAATAATAATAATATGCAACCATTACTAACTTGGAGATGATAAGAAGAAAGGAAGAAATAATAAATCTTAAAGTTGTAGGGAACAGAGTGATTCCACATAAGGTAAGAGAGGAGTATGAAACAGTTGAAGATATGAGTAGCATCTTCAAATGAAGTGACATTACAAAAGGAAACACTATTAAGATTAAATTTGAAGATCAGAGGAGTCTGGAGATGTCCTGGGTTTGGCCAGGACAGGGTTAATTTTCACTGGACTCCAGGAAGGGGCACAGCCAGGGGGTGGGGGCTGACCCCACCTGGCCAAACAGAGCCCGGTATTCCATAACATGTGCCGTCATGCTGGGTTCCGGTGTCGGAGGGGGTGGCGCAGCGGGAACTCACTCGCGGCTGGGGAGTGCGCGGCGCCGGTCCTGTCCGGGAGAGAGGGTCTGTTGTGCGAGTTTGGGTCGTATTTTCTCCTTATCTGTATCGTTGTTGTTACTGTTCCCTCTGTTTTGCTGTTCTGTTAAACTGCCCTTATCCCGACACACCAGTTTTCTGCCTGTTTTCTTTCCATTGTCCTCCGCACCGCGGCAGGGGGAGGGGCGGCCGCGTGGCACTTTAGTTGCCGGCGGCAGCCAAAACCTAAACATTAAATTGGCGCCCAGGCGTGGGGCGGGATAATGGCAGAGCTGAGCAGCGGGTGTTAAAACTGCTTTCTTAGATTTTGTTAAATTTTGTTATATGCCTTTTTCTGTGTTAAATAGTCGCCGGTAAAAATGTTGCTGACTTTGATCAGATGGCTGTGGTTTTTGAATCCTTATTTACAAGAAGTATTCAATGCCGTGCTCTTCATCATCGCTGGGAAAAAGATCAGGATGATAATTTTGCTGTACTATGTGATATCAACTTATGACATGATAACATCACTGTGCATGAAATTAGGCTTTGATTTGCATGCGGCACTGCGGTCATTTCCGTACCTTGGATCCTATATCTTAGAATTTGTTAATAATCAAACCCAATCTGTGGGGAAAACCGGAGGGGATGCCTTCCCCCACTCTTTC
>Ga0065711_1026194_pt1 | contig 96907 bp, 46 predicted proteins | sample Hoacrofraction12_FD_59098 | JGI IMG/M metagenome (GOLD analysis project Ga0065711, IMG submission 59098) | Hoatzin crop microbial communities from Cojedes, Venezuela - Epithelial fraction 12 v2 (version 2) | ecosystem: Host-associated > Birds > Digestive system > Esophagus > Crop | place...
TTTTTTTTTTTTTTTTTTTTTTACCCTAACCGCTAAATAATCAAGTACAAAAAAACTGGTATTTATTTCACGACTGGGATCAACTTCTCACCAGCAAAGCTAAAACAATTTTTCTCCTTTTTACCCGCTCCCGCTTTCTCTCCCTCTCTCCTCTTGGAGATACTCCACTTATACAAATAATCAAAAATTCATCGGGCCAAGAAAGAAGGAGGAGAGTAAAAGAGAATGACTTTTTGGTGTTGCAGTTGAAACATATGCAGAAAAAATTTTCATACAATGAAAAACAAATGAAATGGCATAATTTAGCTGGTTCCAGCTGTTTCAACTGAGGACACAAGGAACATTGAAGTAGAGACTGATGAGATAATGTGTTCCCATGGAAACTTTCCTTCTAATGCCTAATCATTAAAAAGTTGGTTTAAGTCATGATTTGGAAGCTTTGCTTTACTCTGTCTTAAAATCTTTCCTTCTTTTATTTCCTAGTTTTTCCATGCATTTTTCTCTTCTTTTCTGTGTTTATAAAAATTATTATAATTGACTGTACTCATATGGCAATGAGTTCCACTAGATCAGAGTCTGGATAGACACAAATATCCCTGGACCAAGAATGAGGGACTTCTATGTTAGTTATAAAAATTAGTTAGAACTTTTTTTTTTTTTCAACCTGTACCCTGTCCCAAAACTACAGAAGCTGCAGAGTACATCTGGACATTTGAAAGAGATGCAACAGGAGAAGGAACAAAGGAAAAAAAAAAAGAGAAAAATCAATGAGGATCTCTCATGAATTGAGACTAACGTGAATTAACAAGTACTTTGCACTGAAGCCTTACACCGGATTGGAGATCTAGGTTAGGGTATATTCCAACTACTCACGAGGAATGCCGATAAAAACCCCATACAAAAATGCAATTCTAATTTTCTTGCTGTATACTTATCATACTAGTCTAGGTTCCCAAACTCTCTTTCTGGATCCATGTCTAAGTATTTAACTCTGCTTTACCAAAAAATAAATTAACTAACCAACCCCCATAACACACTACCTCAGTTCTCGCATATGTTCAGTGCTGGATCCCATTAGCAAAGATCAGTTTCAGAAAGAAGCAGAAGCATATGGAGCCAGATAAAAAAATATTACTGCACGTGAAATATTTAACTCTAGAACTCACTCTGTGATGGAAATGAACTATATATCCAGAAGAAAATAATTTGAGAAAAATGGTGGTATTTCAGCTCTGTGATGCCTCTTTGAAACTTCAAAAGAAATGCAAGACTTTCAGCAGGTTGAAGAAAGAATAGAACCCTTATCCGTACCATAAAAGGGTGACATGACAGTCCTTACGCACACACATAAGTCCGGGTTTTGACAGCACCTTCTGTGAAACACAGAGTAATAAGTTACTTTTAGCACAAAGAACCAGTTGTAAAGGGACTGTTGTGAGAGATGACTACTTGAAGTTTAGCAAAGACTTGGCACAGCTACCAGAAAAACCCCATCTGATTGGTCTGCTCAAAGTCCTGCAGATGCAGCAGCTGAAACTAAATTGGTTTTCTCTTTGATGGCCATTAAACCTGGGTTATGCTCCACTGATCAGCTGATCTAATGGAGAGGTCAATTTTCATGAGACGTGGTGGACAGGAGAGCTAAGGACATGGGTTATTTTTCATTCAAGTATCTGTCTTTGGCTTTAAAAGATATTGTCTTGCAAGAAGAGTGAGTTAAATACAGAAAAGTTTAATGAATGTTCCAGCCTCCTTCCCTATAGACTTCAACTCCATCACACTACTATGCTTTGCTTAATATCAAGGAAATAACCTCAGAAAAAAAAAACAGGGTGATGTCTGGACCAATCACAATCCCAGTACAACAAAAAATACACTCGCTAGTAATTCGTGAAATATCCCATTTGCTCTCCAGAAACTGTCCCATGTTCATCTCCTCTCCAAGCTCTATTCAATTCCTTGCAGAATATGGAAGGGATATCTTGCTCGGTGATGGGGGGAAGCAGGCATCCCTACAGCAGCAGTATTTGCTTCCCAATTCAGAAAAGTTTCAATCAAAGGAAGAGATACAGACCTGAAAAGGATAAAAGTGCCAGCAAGTCAAATCATAGGTTAAGTGGGATTCGTTTGCACCAGGAGTGTAAGCCAGTCTTACAAAATGCGAAACAATTAGAACTGCCCTGATAACAAAGGGCAGAGGAGTCCTTCCCAGGGATACACGGCAAGGAACCTTTTCCCAGCAGGTTCTTGTGAGTTCTGTCATCCGGGGATTAGGTACAGGCTTTGCACCCTGTCGCAGAACAAGAACAAGGAATTTGGCTATCTGAACAGATTTGAGAACACACTTGGCAAATAATTATTCTGTGTCAATTTAATCAGTTTCTTTTTTAAAGACACAAAATCAAACTAGGATATTTCTTTTAATGAAAAATTAGATGGATATTCTGAGATCTAAATAAGCAACAATTCCATGTTACATTCACTTACATTAAATGAATTAGAGCAGTTAAAAAAAAAGTACATAGGTCTTTGAACTACCCAAATGCATTGAAAGAACATATTATAATTAAACATGTATTTTGCCAAGGATACCATGTCAGAAAGAACTGACTAGTACTCCTCTGCAAACATTTCAGGTCTAGCTGACTATGTTTACAAAACTAAAACTTTATGAGATTTATTCTTTGAATGAAATGTCAGTGATAAACTAGGATAAAACTCAGTATGTAACTAAAAGGCTCTTATTACATACCTTTTAACTGTTACCACTCAGTAATTGCAATTACTAATGACTGCAACTTTACAGTCACCGATCTGAGATTAAATACTTGGGAAAAGCATTGAATAGACACCCCATAGTAAATGATCTCTGCCCTAGTTTGCTAATACTTCCGGCGTTGAAATGCTTGGATAAAACAGACTGATGGGGTGGGTTGGAAAGGCTGGTACAGTGAAAGAAAATGAATTTGCTAGGCAATCCCAAATCGTAGATTGTCACTTAATCATCAAAGAGCACACGAGAAACACCTCAAAGGCACAGATTATGCATGGGAAAGAGACCTAATGCTTTATGTTATGGACTCTATTTGACAAGCTCTGAAAGCCCAACAAACTTCTTCTCCATATGGATAAGTTAGCTTGGAATCATAAATTTCAAGACAGTGTTTTGGAACAAGCGCGGAAACAAAGGAGCATTCTGGAAACACAAATTTTCTTGTTGCCTATTTAAGCTCCTGCCTCAAACGCTCACATGGAGGAGCGCATGGATTGCAAAGGCAGAAGCAAAGGAAATCCTATCAAAACACCACCCTACTCGCTCTGCTGGAGAGATGATGATAAAGAAAATTAGCTAAAGGTGACATAATAGTCCATCTGGTTAGGACACTATTGGAAAGTGTTCAGGTACAGCAATGAGCAGATAAGAAAACTAGAATTGACAAAAACAGGTGGAGGGTAAAATAATGCTTAAGGAGGAATTTATGAGATTAATAAAATAGCAACTTTGGAATAGGTGATGCCAAAATAGTCCTGCTTGTAGAGCTCAGACTCCAATTCAGCTCAGCATCCTCAGCATTCAGGGATTCACTCCTGCTCCTGCCTACAGCTCAGCCAGCACATGGAAAGAGCAGCCGTCACTGCCAGTCCCGTGAAGCTCTGCATTCCAACAAAGTGTGAAATCAGCATTTGGATTTGAAAGTCCTGTTTCAAAGCACCTGAAATTTGTATCTGCAATTTTAATTGACTGAGAGACCCTTAAAAAGAGGGAGCTAAGTACAGCCTGCAGGTACACAATGCCTGACACCCAGTGTTAACAAGGACATACTTTGCTTGCCTGAAGAAACAAACAAGTACAGAATTGATAACTATTTCATGAATGAGCTGTAACATGTTGTTTTAAGACGCTGCTGTCAGAAGAAAGACGCAAACAAAACAACACATGTTATTGAAGGGCAGTTGCTATTATCTGGGCTATTAGCAAATGGAAAAAACTGTTAAAGCAGAAACAGTGTTGGAAATCTAATTCACTTTTCAGCATTAATGCTCTTTACTGCTTCGCTTTTCTTTACGTTGGAACAGAGAAAACGGACTAATCAATTTTCTGTCCTAGTCCTAGCACAATTTCTTAGCAATGCCTGAAACAGTGTGGTTTTGGACTGTATACTCAGAGCTTACAAACTAGGCAGATATGATCTCCACAGAGAAAAGGGGTTGTAATAGATAGGGGAAGTTTAGGAGAATGTTGACAGCAACATCAGGCTCAGTCAATTCCATCATTTCAGGGCATAATTTAAACTTTCCCATAATTCATAGTTGTTTTTTATTTTCCAGTTCCATTTAGAGTGTCCAAAAATGATCAGGACTCTTGTGTGTTCAACACTGTTGCCAGAAGAAAACATACTCTGTCCCATTCACTAGAATATATCTAGACAAGATAGCTAGTGGATTTGTGAAACCAAATACCACCCCTCTCTCTAAGTCCTCCTTTTCATAAAGTTCTCATGTCTAGTTCAGGGCTCCTAAAGCAACTCTGTGGCACAGAAAAAAACCACCTCTTGAATCCTATTACTTTCGCTAAAATCTCATTGCTTATGCTCCCGGTCAACTTTAATATCTGTGGACCCTTTGAATGTAATGGACTATATAAGGGAAACAAAAGAGGAAGTGGTAACATTGCATTTGGAGGACAAAGAGGGCAAAAATGTAAATTAAAATAAAGATTCAGAATTTTACTGACTCTTTATTTTTGAAGTTTGGAGATGCTTCTGCTGAACTTAAGTTTGTGCAAAATCATGAGCATTTGAAGCACAGGATAAGCACTTTAAACGCAAGCCAAAGGAAAGTAATATACCCTTAGTACTATTTCCATTTAAACTGCTTAGCCACACACTTGCAGGCATGAAACAATTCTGCCGAGGTCCTCCTGCACTCAGGAAATTCTTCCTGGGTCACTGACCATCATTTAAAGGGCACATCTCAGTCCAGTGTCCAGAGTGAATTTTTCAAATTAGCCTTCAGTTGCTGCCTCTGCACTATACACGATTGTGCTCAAAACCCCTGAGCATTTCAGAAAAGCCCTTCTACCCATTTAACAATCAAAAAACAATACAAGAATATATATTTACTATATTTCACATGCTATGCAACCACGTACTCAGAGCCTATAAAAGTGAGACATCAGCTCCCTTGAAGGCTCTTTATTAGCTGCTGTGATTCAGCCCAAGTGACAGGGGCCTGGTGCAGGAATCACTGTAATCCTGTGGCCTCTATTATATTCAGAAGGTCAGAAGAAATGATGCCTTCTGTCCTCAAAAACCTCTGAGTCCTTAATATTGAGGTAGGCATGGGAGAGCCTTTTGCAAAGGTTGGTTCAGATAAACATCCGAACAGCATGATAGCGTTGGCTTAACCCCAAAGCTATGTCAGCTGTTTCTACTGTCCAGAGACCTTTGTATACCAGGGATGTGAAATTCTTGCCAACATCAGAGGCATCTACTAGAGAGTCGGACTCGCCACCCCTCCTTGAAATTCACCTTTGCAGTGACACTTCCAAACCGCTCAACACCCAGGAGACAGCTGGTGTGCTATCACTGCAACTTCCCAACCAAATCATAATCCGCCCTCTATTACCTTGCTCTACCTCCATCTGTTTGCTGTGGCCTTTCTCAGGCATTCATATCTCTGAGCAGTTTGGGTCAAGGACCATGGCAAGCACTAAATACTCCAGGTCTTTTACCTTCAAATATGGCCTTGCCTTCTCGTGGCAATGCACACTGTAACAAATCATCACTAAAAACAGTTGGACATCATCCCTTTGGACACCTCTTCCACCAGCTCAGAGTGATCTGGAATGGAATCCTTGGGTCTGTGCCAGGAGTGAGTGGAAAAATCCATAAGTTAACTAATGTGGATTTAAAAATAATGTTACACGCACTTTCCTCTCCTGAAAACAACAGCAGCAACAAAACCTACTACTTTCTTATTTCGTTTCCAGGTATGCGCTAATTTGCAGAACCAGCTTAAGTCTCCACTTTTCTTATTCCCTTAATTAAAGCAAAACAAAATAAAACAAGTCCTTTTCAGTCATCCATGTTTTAAAAAAACAGCAACACCAAAAAACGAAAAAAAAATAGTTGGGAAATTACATTGGGGAGGCTATTTCATTTGTTTGCTCACTTCAGAAGAGATAATACCTTTCTCCACTACTTCACTTGCCTTCTTTGATCCTAACCTCTCCAAATAAGGATCCATCTCCTACATATTTGTACTGTATCTGTCAGTAGATCTATCTCCATGAAAAATTTTGGTGTTCCCAAATTTTTGCTGGTGTCCTGTGCAGGGATTTACCACCGTACTTATACACAAGGCATACTCACGGTTTTTATGGCATTGTAAGATACTGAACCTGTGTGTTGCAATGGGATCTGATTTGACTCTCTGGGAAGTGCTGTCCATTTACTCCTTTATGGACCCCAAGAACTTGCGATTGAATATTGTGCGAAGATTTAGGAAAAGGTGGTAAGTACATGAACAAATTCTTTCCACTTCAGGACAGCATTTAGGCATGTTCTTACCCGGATGGACTGGACATGTTTCAGTGTTGTCTGAAATTGGATTGGTTTCCCAAACTAGTGCTGCAGTGTTCAGGCAGGGCCTATGCTTTCTGTGTAAATTGGATTTTCTTTTTTCTCCTGAATCCTTTGTTTTACTGTCACAGTGTTTACAAGGAAAGGCTTGCGAACCAACCTTAAAAGCATATAGAGTCTCTCTCCTGCACTTTGCAGTTTCATTCTCATGATTTTTAAACCAGCCTGGTGATTTTGGGTTCCCTGACACTATTCTTGTTTTCCAAGCCTAGTATTCAAACATGTTGCCTGGCAAGCAAAACACCAGCCCGGGTTTTGTGGCAGAGCTGTGATCAATTCATTTGTTAGCACAATTCAATCAGCCACAAACCAGCTGGCCCAGCCTGTAAGGGAACGTGCTGGACTGCTGAAACTCTTCTCCTGAGTGGGCAAAAATTTGAGTCATATCCACTTGAGGGTGGGAATACTGTAGAGTCTTTTTCACAACCATGCCCCAGTGAGCGGGAACAAATTCTTTCTTTTCAGTCTATCCCTCTGGTTTCTGTGTACAGTGTTACATCTGTATAAATATTCTAGGGACTTGGGACCTGCAGGCTGAAGTAAGGAGGAGGAAGCCAAAGAAAATACATTTTAACTAGCAAGGACAGTTGCTTCTCTTTCTGTCACCTTGTGGGCTTTGGCAATAGAAGAGATATTTTATTTGTATTTAATAAGGCCCAGTGGTAGAGCTGCTTATGAATCAAGCTGCATCATGCATGGAGCTAGAAAAAATATATATTGGGATTTTCTAGCTCACTAGAGTTGTTAATCTGGCTCAAAGCCTGCAGTAGGATTTAATATATTAAGTGAAATTGTAGTCCTTTGCCCCCGTCTTTTCGCTAAGACAACAACATACATACGCCATATTAGATTCCATTTTTTTTACATTTCAGGTAAGGAGTGGATTAAATAATGAATGAGATTCCCATTAGCTTGAAATTTTGCTTATTTCAGGAAACCTTCTCCTTCTCCCCCTCCTTTTTTTTTGAATCAAAATGACTCCACAGTGGAATATTTTTGCATTGATTTGAAGGAATTTTTTTTTAAGCGCTCATTAAATTTGCATTTACACATCTGACAATACTTTTTGGTTTTTTTGTCCCAGACATCGAACACTGCACTAAAGAAAAAGAAAAGCAAAGAGAAACTTATCCTACTTTCCTCTTGAGTCATATGAAATATTTCTCTGGGTGACTGTGTAAAGATCAGAAGATCTTTGGGATTCCCCACTACTTGACAAAGTCAAGTGAAAGACTCCAGTGTGGCTTTGGTGGGCATCAGATGAGGGTCACTGTACTTGATATGAGCGACAGAAGACACCAATTCTTCACATCCTACGTACTCCTACCAGACTTGCACTGGACTGTCCCTTGCAAAGCACATTCTGGTATGTTCACCAGAGTACTAGCATTCTCATCACAGGCCCCCTGGTCCTCAATTACTGGCTTTTAGCCAACTAAGAAGATGTGTTTCCTTGGGCTGGTGCTGGAAGAATCCTGCTAATTTCAGCGAGAACTAATATAGAGCTGTGTAGTGAACTGATCCCACACTGGAAAGCACACATGCTGGCTTCAGTTTATTTACAAAGTGGCAAGTTTTCCAATGTTATTCTGAAAACAAACCTCTGTCATGAGAAGACAGCCACATACTATGCTTGAGTTGCTTAGGAAAAAGTTTGACCAATCTGTTTGTCTTTAGAAATGCCAGCAGTAGATGACCAACAACCGGCTTACACAATCAGGCAACACAGTCAAGGTCTAGACAATCTACTGCTAGAATACCAAACCCAGTTATGCTTAGACAAGGAATTTTATCCATGTCTACATCTCATATGAAAGGGACAACTTTCACTTCTCTGCACTAAGCCTTTTCTCAAATACCAAGACATGGTAGAAAGCAATCCTTCCCTATGGCTTAGAAACATTGGATGCAGGAATCAGTTTGCCACCATTTGCCCCTTCTCACCATCAAAACACTATATAAATATTTATCACAGATATCTTACCTTTAACAAAATTCTCCTGACATTCAGCGAAAATTTCCTTTGCTTAATTTCCTGCTACAACTTCTAGTAAATCTCCCTTTGTACCATCATAAGCAGTTCATCTCCTGCCTTGGAATTTACATCCTTGCAAATATATGGAGATAAATATCACTCTCCCTTCCCCCCCTTCCCCTCAGTCATCCCTTAGCCAGGCTATACGTACTTGGTTCTTTTAATCTCTCCTCGTAAGTCAGCCCTTCACAGGCCCTTCATCATTTTTGTGGCTCTTGTCTGAGCTCCCTTCAATTTGCCCACATCTTACTGGTGAGAAGATGCCAAAATGGAAAAAAATGGGATGAGCCACATTTCACTATATCTATTACAAAATTGTTACTGACACTGTGCGAGGATCCTTCCATAGGCCACGGGACAGGTATCCTGGAGAATGATTCCTCCATCATCGTATTCAACTGACAGCAAATGGTGCTCTGAGACTTCATGTGCAAATAAAGATGTCAGCATCATACTAGTCATGGATTTTTTTTTTTCCCTCTGATTACTTTTTTCTATTTTCAGCCACAAAAATTGGCTGGAAAAAATGTGTTTTCTACGTTTATAATAAAAATCTGAAAACACTGATGCAGCAGAGAACATAATATTTTCATCGGTATCTGACCTAATCAAAAAAAGGTGTAAATTGTTAGGAATATGAACAAATGAGCATGCTATCTTAGGGAACAACCAGACCTAGGCTCTGTTCCTCCCCTCTCCCCTTAAATTGCATTCTGTTCCAGGACCATGCAACTTAGTGACAAAGGAAAAGGCCCTGAGTGACTGCATTTCTCTGCATTTTAGGGAGTTGGAGGCTTGGTTCACTAGAGCAGATAAGGTACTGAGATCCCCAGCCAGGCGTGCAAATCCTGTCTTAGCTATTGGGATATACTGGCTTCTCTCCGGCTGCTTAAAGCACAAATGCAGTCAGCACAGTAATGACCTACCAACTAACACATAACTGTATATTTTTACCATTGCAACATCCTCAAAATCTTCCTTTTGAATCAGAAAATCTCTGTGCTGGGTGTTGTACAGGCAAGGCACAGAGCAAAGTGCCAGCTGCCACTCCACACGCACTCAAACTCTATTTCAGCTCAGTGCCAATAAATAGCAGAGGTGTGCAAAAGGACAGTTTTGGTCAGCCTTAAAATCAGTGATTGCTGCATGGTGGCAGCTGACTATGGTTACTGGAGTTATTTACAGCAGTATGAGAGCTTTGTAATTGTGCAGGAAATAAAACACAAAAGGACCCCTCCCCTACATCCCTTTTTTGCAGAACAAAGATTTAGTTTACAAATCTATCCTGTAACAGATCCTTTGCACCTTTGTCTTTCCACTAAAAGATATACTGGTTATTTACAAACACAATTAAATGTGGAGAGGAGGGACTGTAAATTGCAGAGACCCAAGAGAAAGGTCTACCAGCCAGGCCCAAATTTAGAAGCTGGATTCAGTGAGTACAGACCATGCCAGTTCCCTCGCACTTTAGTGCACAACCACTTTGCAGAAATGGACAGAAGGACTGAAAAGCACGAAAAGTTGGGGAAAGTTAGGACATGTGGGTTCTCTTCATGTCTCAGTCATTTATCAGCTTTGTCACTCAGCTCTTTTGCATAGAAAAACCCAGATCTTCCTTCCAAAGAAATTTTGGGAGGTAAATCACATGCATTAGAGAGGCCTGGGTGAAAAGAAAATGAAAGATCTGTGTTTCTCTGCCTCTCTCTCTTCCTCCTGGATCCAACTGGGTGCCATATAGGGGTTCAGATGTATTCAGAAACACATGCCAGAACACAGAGAGAAGGTTTATTTCTGCAGCTGGGTTAAATTTCCCACAGATACGGGTGGCCAGGTCCCTTTTAGGGTCTGCATGTTTCTGCCCTCTCCCAGGGTGTCATTGCAGGCTTATGCCCACAGTTCGGTCTACTATTTAAATCAGAAGTTCCCACACATTTCCACTGATGCCCTCTTCAGCTGTGGTCCTAAAAACTGTCCTTTGGGAACTGCTGCTCCAGCATTTGTGTCAGGGTAGATAAAAGCCTCCATACTATAACAGGCAGCGAAGAATCCCCCTGTGCACTGTGGTCTCTTGAGTTCACTCCACTTATGGGCACTGTCCGGTTCTCTCGGGGCAGGCCAATTGTCAAAAGCAAACATAGCATAGTTTGGAAACAAATGCTAGAGCAACTAGGTTAACATCTAACAGCCTGACCAAGAGAGACGGTGGGTCTGGGCAAAGCATTCCTGAGGTGACAGATGAGGTAACTGAAGCTAGTCCTTCTAAAAGATAGCTTTGCTTCAGCAGCAGCAGTCTGGAATTCCAGATCTTCTGATGGATCCACTCATAGATTGCTGGATTCTAATTATCAGTCAATTAGACATGTCTCATCCTGCCTTGCAGCTGAACAGACACTCTTTCAAGATCCCTTCCAACTAGTGCATTGTACTAGGATTTTGTCGATAATGATTTTTTGTGATGTAAAGCTGATATATCGAGCAAGAAGAGATGGACAGACAGAAAAAAATTATTTTAATTTGAGTGAGAGCTGGCAAAACGTTTAATGAGAGAACAAGGTGAGGGGAAGCTCTTTGCTCCTGCAGATTTTGAGCAAACAGCTTCTCTGTGTTTCTTCCTCCTTTCCTGTCAGAAGAGAGACCCCTCCATAAAACTCAAAGGCAGCAGAACTCTTTCGTAAGATATCAGGAAAAGAATGATAAATATGGCTCAAAAGCAAAGGAGCTGAGCTGGCAACTACTAACAGAGTGTTCAAAAACTGCTATTCACCCAAAAGAAAGGGATGGGAGGAGGGTGGGAGTGAGTGAAGGGGGAATCCACTGAAATGAAGACAAATAGGTAAAAGTAACTGTCAGTCGCTTTCATTTTGTGTTCATGATAAGCTCCTGTTTCAAACTCCAGTCTCCAACACTACTTGTTTGTTTTTTCACTTTAACCCCAGAAAAACTACTGTTGTCAAAATCCAATCTGCACCAGCATCACAGCTGTGCTGGACACCCCACTCACCATGGACAAGCTGTGTTTGAATCTAAGACTGGGACAAGAAAAGCTGTGGCTCCTCTGACACGCTCTGGGGCAACTGTGGGCAGTCCCCTCTGTGCCTGGAGCCTTCACTGTCCCATCTGCCTGTGTTCCACCTGCTACATTGAGGTGCTTCGGGTGCTATCTTGGGAAAGAAAGGTAAAGACAGGGAAGTGGAAGAGGCTTACTCTCTACCGTTCTTTTCTCTTCCCCCACCACCTCCGTGGGTGGCTGTGGAAAAGAAGATATCCTACTGACAGATCGGCCATCCCGGGATAAAGTAGTAATCCAGAGTCCAGAATCTTAATGAGGAAAATCATCTCTCCTGCTCCTACCTGCAAGGCCAGAGTTCACTTTTTATGTCTTGGATGCTGAAAACCTGTAGAACACTAGATCCGCTGCAGTCAAGTAGAAGTTGTTGCTCAGAAGGAGAGCAATAGAGATGAGTCAGCCTCTGTTCTTCCTATCAGATATCTGACCAACACAGACTCTCATAGTAGATATTCTATCTAGCCTAGAAAGAAGGAAAAAATGTTCATATTACATCATATAATCTGTGGTGTCTGGTACAGGGTTTGCCATCCTTCCTTCATCTTGTCCAAGCAATGTCTGCATTTTTCACACCAGCCCTGTATTGTGAAGTGTAGGATGAAGCGTGCTGCACCACAGGGACAAAAGTCATCCTGACTACAAATGGTACCTAGAAAAGCTGTGGGCTGGGACCATCAGATTTCAAGGGAGGCATCAGTTCACGTTTAATAGGGAGCTATGACCACCTTCCTGCACAAAGGCAACTCAGTGGGTGAAACCTATCCTTTGAGTGATGGAAAGACTCTCAGGATACCACTGATCAGTTACTTTGTAGTTCCTCATCACTATGTGCAGCAAGTGGTAAGTCACTCCAGCTGAGTTCTTCTCAAAATAATTTCATCTTGAATTTGGAAAGAAACTATATTTAACTACAACACTGATACAGGAGATTCTAAACACAACAAAAGTTTTTTTCTTCTTCTTTTTAAGGCAAGCTTACAAGTTCACCATCGACTTCTTCCACGAGGTGCTCTCAACCTTCCTTACCTCTGTTTCTGCACTCACACAGTAGGGACGTAACAATTTCTACTCTCTCTCAAAAGTCTTAGCAGCCTCAGTACATTGAAGACTACAATTGCCATCGAACCCCAAGGAAATCTGCTACTGTTCTTATAATTTTTACCTTTCTTAAGCAAAATGCTCCATATTTTCCAAATACTCTGAAATTTTCAGATAGCTTTGTAGTACTGAAATATTTTATGATGTGAGAATTATGAAGTTTTCCTTATTTTCACAAAGAAAAGACTGGGTGATCCCACAGACAGAATATATCAGTGAAACTCTGTTGATGTCACTGTTGAAATAATCAGATTATTATACATAAGGTCCATTTGGCCCCTTGGATCTAAACACTGCACTTCTCTCTTAAGCTACCTCACTTTTGTTTTAAACACACCTTTGCAGGTCCTGCAGCGACCCTGCTTGCTGGGTCCCTGGTGGAAAGTTGTCCTGCTTTTATGAAGTGTGAAAGCAGCTTCTTTCTATGCGTGCTTCTCTATTATTTGAAGCTTAGCCCCTGGGAGAATGCACAGCTTCTCAGATCAGACCCAAAGGAAAGTATGTCACCAGAAAGAAAATTTTTGCATACTTCAAAATATCCTATGACATTATGCTTAATCTCTGCAAAAGTGTTAATGGCTTCGCCCTTGAATTCAATGTTCCAATGCCCATTTATAAAGGTCATCACAAATCTGCTACAATTAACATTTTCTCATCCCACAGCAGCTTTATCAACCTATCCATGGCTCCTTCCCAATGAATCCTAGTTCAAGATTCACTCCTTGTCTTCGCACTACTCAGAATACCCAACAAATGAGGATGAAGTAATGAAAACAGCAGTGCGAGACCCAACTAATGATTCCTGAAGCCCAGCACCTATTTCAGACTGTAATCAGGAGATGTTTATGGATGAAGGACAAGAAAGAGAAGACTTCAGTCCCTCCTAGACAGAGCCTCTTATCCTCTGGATATTAGCAATTATGGAAATTTCTCAGAAATAAGTTATGTGGGTAATTGTATCTGAGAGTCACCATAGATTCCTTATCTGGATATTTGCCTAGTACGAATTTGCTTAGTACCCTTATTTACCTATTTATTTATTTAAAACTCCCACTCCAGAATACTTTTTGAACTTCACAATATCCTGCAATGACGAGTTCCACATTTTATTTATTGCTTGGGGAAGATTTCTTCTCAACAGAGCAACTTCTGCCTTATATTTACATCTTAATGTCTCTACTCCAAACAATCCCAAAGCTGCTGCTTTGCTGAAGCCTAGCTAATTTTTCCTCGGTTTGCCTCAATGCACTCGGGACTGACTGCATATATCCTGGGTCTTTCAACGATACTTGGTATTTTTCAGGGACATGGCATTTTTCTAAGCTAGGTGGCACATCCTCCATGTACTGTGAAAACTCTGGAAATAATAATTGCTTTCTCAAAGCATGAAGCCAAACTAATGAAGCTTGGCTTGCTACAGATTTGTATCCTAGGTCTGTCATGCTCTCCCATCTCAATAATCTGGCCTCTTCCATAAGTTCCACCATGTCCAAAAGACTGTGAGCTCTGTAGCTAATGCAAAGTACCGTACATGCCAGTTGCATTGGCCGATAGATGGATGCAGATTGGACAGCTACTGCACTGGCTGAACTCTGCCCACCATTTCCTCAGCAGGGAAATGCATTTATATCCCTTTTCTGTGCCAATTTTTGCACAACTAGTGGAACTGCAATTATCACCAAAATTTTCAGGGTTTTTAAACTGTGGTTGAAACCAACTGATAGGTTCAAAAATATCACGGGGAAGTGTAGACAGAAATGGGGGTACTGCAGAAGCAGGTGAACAAACAGATGTGGGTGGACTGTGTGACTGAATAAGCTGTATTTTCTTTGGAAACAAGACCAAAACCATTGTCTGAATCCAAGCAACAGGAAGGTTTCCCACACTCCATTTGTCCCATCAGACCACCCCAACTGGAGCCACTCTGTTTACCGAATACATCACACATATTACAGGCTACTGCAGTTGGGCAAGCAGGAGTAAAAGGGAGCAGGGCTCACGACTTTTCTGCAGTCTGGGGTGAGCCCCTCACACATGGCCTCGCTGAGGAGTAAATCCATCCTTCTCCTTAAACATCTGGCTTGTCAGACGTCTCCTCTCTCTATGCCCACTGAGGTTTCCTACTGAAGAGGAAGAGCAGAGATGAAACTCCAACAACAGCACATTTCCTTATCACAAAGGTCCGTCTAGAGTGGGAAGGGAAAGGACACATTCCCTTCCAACATTCCCAGCTGTGGAGGATTCCCTCTCAGCATATTTCCATTTTTAATTCTTTGAGTGGGTCAATATTTGGGTGGGTCAGTAGTGAAAAGAAGGGGTGTGAAGAATTTAATCCTGTCTGTTTGCCAAAAAACAACACAAAATTTGCTCCAAACAGAAACAGACATATCTGAAAGAAAAATGAGAGAGAAGGAAAGTAAAGAAGGCTTGGGGAGGGGATCATTTTAATAGCTACTACTAATGTTCAATTCGAAAGGACTGCAAGAAAAGAAAATCACCATCTAGAATGAAGATTTCAAGCTAAGATATTGAGTGGTCTCAACTCCCACCATGCCCAATGGTTAGGATCACACCACTTGTCCCTCTCTGGGGTTCTGCTATTTGAGACGTTTGTTCAAGGTTTAAATATGACAGCAATGAAAGCTGTAGATTATGGTGGCAATGTTGAATCAGGAGGATCCTTTTCCTCTAAGATTGAGTGTAACTATAGTAAGGAAAGCAGCACGATCCCAGCAGTGGTTCTGTCTGTACCCCAAATCTTCTTGCCTCATTTCCTGCTACAGGTGTAAAGCAGCAGCTTACATCCCTTATAGGCATCTCCATCCCTGTTCTGCTCGCAAAATTACCACCAGAATCAGCTGGTCCCATTTCAGATAATCTCTGTTTCTGCCCTCCTTCCTCTCAGTCTTTCTTATCCCCTCTAACAGAAAGCGTAAAACAATGGCCTTTTAGGTCAAAATCTTTTGTTTAAATTTCTGAAAGATGAGACTAAAAATGGGTTTTAAAAAGGTCAGAGATCTAAGCATCCAATTCTCTGTGAACATGAAAAGCCTGAATACGCTCCAAGACTCCGCTGAGGAGAAAGTCATGGGGATGGGGAAAAATTTACACGGAACTGCTGTTCCTGAATCTGCTTTATCATTTTGCCCTTCTTCCCCACCTACAGCCTCCATACAGAGGCCACAGCAGCTTCCCTCTGCAACTCACAAAAACCAATAGTGAACGAGGAAATTTGGATTTTTTCTCTCCATGCTGCACTCTCTATTCTCTTCTTCTGTAGTGGCAATGCAAAATACCCCACAGAGGTACCTGTCTTAAAGACAGCTAAAGTTAATGAAAGCTGAGGAAAGCAGAGGGGGAAAGAAAAAAAATACTGAAAATAAAAGACAGGAAAAAAAAAGCTGGAATCATCAAACAGGGAACATATTTCACAAGCTTTGAAGTGTTCAAATCACAACTATACCTGATTACCACGAAGTACATCATTCACTTTAGAACCAAATTTACCCACACAAACTTGGTGTTCTTTCCCTGTTTATTACTGTAAGTTATTGCCCTCTAAAATGCTGACTCATGAAACTCAGCTTATGGAAAACGTTCTATATGTTAAGGCAGCAAATCCTAACACCATCTTTGCTGCTGTAGTTCATGTCTTTCCTACTACAAGTGTCAGCCAGGACATAAAGCAAGGGATTTGGTACTCCTGGTTTCTTATTCTTGCTTCTAACACTGATGATTTATGTGATATCAGGCACAATACTCTAAATTAGGCTTTCTCTTTATCTACCCAGTTGTTGTCTATAAAATGAGAATTGAGTGCATGGTAATCTCAAAAACAAACACTAAAACATACTGAATTTCTTCCCTCAAAAAACATAAGATTTTTATAAATTTTCCATTTTTTCTTAGTTTTAAGACTCTACAGGTTAGAAATTTATTTCTAGAAAAAATGTGAAATGGAAGCTGAGCTGCTTATAGAATCATGTTTCCAGCAGGTGAAGCTTTATGGAACATCCAAATATCATCATGTAAGTGAAAAATATATACAGAATCAGAGAGGAGAAGAAGGAAAAATGGTAGATCTGAAAGCCTGTCCTCAACAGAGCAGTTGTCAAGTCTCAGCAGTTAATGTTGTCAAAACTGCTTCAGAAGAATCTCAGGAGACAGGTATAAAAAGTGTACAATGGTTGTTATTTACTTTCTGAAAGCTAAATATCACATTTTAAAGGCCAGAAATGCACAAGTCCAGAAGGGTTTAGGCACTAAGAGGGTATTCTTTTCCATCCAAGCCCAGACAGATTAGAACAGGGAAGACTTACTATTTACATCTACTTTACAATTAAGCAACAGTACAAACATAATATTACAGCTTCCCTTAACTCACTGTTAAAGCTCCTGGTCCCAATCCTGCATGGGCCTCCTGCACATACTTAACTTGGCTTACACTGAGTTCAAAGTGATTATTCATGCATGTAATGTTATTCATACGAGTGAGTGCTCACTGGATCCAGGGGGGGAAAAAACAACCCTTTTCAAAGATTCAGAATATTCACCAGACTTTATTATTAATTATCATTTTGATTTACTTTTCATTTAATATCACAATGCATTTCTTCATATTTTATAAACATGCACACAGAGATCAGTATCTGCCATTGTGGATTTCAGCAGAAGCAAACCCAACAAATTATCACGAGAAAGTCTTCTCAGTTTTGATTCTGGAGCAACAAAATCCAGGAATTCCTACAAATAACACCTAAGAAAGACTGTCTGAGTGACTTTTAGTCACTAGGGATCTGGATTAGGGGTGGCTGGGAAATGGATTTTCCTACCTACTCAGATAAAGAAAAAAAAACATATTGGATTCAGTCTATGGGAAATATCAATTTTTCATTGAAAACCAATGTAAGTTTTTGGCCAAAACTTGATTTGATTCTCCACCTTCCCCTTTTAATTTATCAATGCCACATCATTGTTTTTGGGAAAAAAATGTCTTTTCATAAAAACCTAGCTAGGTCAAATACCTAGTTACTCCCAAACACAGCTTTGGTAGAACATTTCTACTAATCCTTATTTGGACACAACTTCTGTATAAATCTCTGTTTCCTTTTTAAGGTCCTCTTTTCACCATTTCCAATTGCTGACTTATCTCATAGGAGGCTGGAAAATCAGACCTCTCTCTCTTACATTGCATGGGTGCTCACTGTTTTCTCAAGTTTGCCTTGTTGCTCTGCCACAGCTGATCTATGTCCTTACACAGTTTAGGAATAGTAGAACACATTCATGGGAAGGTAAAGGGTACTGTCTGTAACAGATATTGTCAAATGAACCTTCTTTCAGAAATATGGGAAACTGTCATTTGAAGCGAGAAACTTGCCTGGTGCCACAGCCAGGCTGAGGATCCTACACTCCTTTGTCAGCATTCGGAACTCACTGGTGAGATGGGCCATCTGTAATCCACAAGGAGTGAGTCTTCCCTGTGGACAAGCAGTTGGGGTTGCTGCCTCTTCCCAATATGTGCAACACAGACAGATACTCCCACACACACTTTATACAAACTCGGTTGGACAAATCATGTTCCCCACAGGAAAGACCACCAAGTTTCTGCACTGAAAGCTTTCCCGTAAGACAGCATCTCACTCTCCACAGACCATACAGGGAAAGGAGGGACTTGTAACACCAGGCTATGCAAACACTTCTTCCTGATCTTCCCCTGAAAGTTGATGCGATCTGCCCAGGTTATACTGTAAGTCAATGGAAGCCTACATCTTCCAAGTCCCATCCCAGTGCCTTCTCCTTACATTTATGCTCTTCCCTTTGTTTTTGCTGATGCCCTCTAAACCGACAAACCCAACTTCCAGAGCCCTTCTGGCCCCGTCTGTCTTCCCAGCTGAAAGAAACTCTATTCAGGCTGTCCAACTTGGGCTAGCCCAAGCAAGCGGAGCTCACAGATGGTTAAATGCATTTGACATTTCACTGCAGGGCCTGCAGCACAAATCCTTGCCTGCTGTAGCCAGAGCCCCGGATAGTAGCAAATCAAGGCTCATGGCTCCAATGCTGTGTGTGCACACTCTGCTGTGAGTTAATATTATTGGCTCGCCCCTCAATCATGCCTTTTCCAGCTAGCTGCTCCTGTCAAAGCACATCTCATTAGGCCTGAAGGCTCAATGAAATGGAAATTCATGTTTAAATTTAAAAACAACATATTGACCCTGGGAGCCAGCGATGTCTACATTTTTAATAACTTACTGAGAATAAAAGGAGTGTATGTGTATGGAGGAAGGGGGAGGGCTGGGCAGCAGGAGAAAGAGGGAATGTAGAAGTAGAGGGAGGACAAGTGGATAGGGCAAATGGCCAGCCAAGGACTCTAGTCCTTTCCACTTCCCTCCATCTCCATTCTCACTCTATTTGTCCCTCTAGCTGCATGAGAAAGAGCTCAGGCTTCACTTAAAGGGACCTCATATCCTCAACAGAAGAGCATGCCCATGATGTGATACTAAAACAACGAGGGAGGGAGAAGAGCATTGTCTAATGCTGCCTGTATGTATACTCACAGGCATACCCATCCACAGGCACGTGCAGACACAAGTGTGAGCCCTGGTCCCCGAGCCCTGAGCATTGCAGTGAGATGTATTTTATTTGTACAGAGAAGCAGCATGCTGAAGAGCACAGGTAAACACAGTCTTTTGGAGGAGGACATGAAGACAGGCATGCTGCATGTGATTTGCCAAGTGGCATCAACCCCAACCCCCTATGCCTCTGATGCCATTCCCAGTCAGAGGCACATACAGCTCCCTTGCTGCTGCCACCACGTCAGTTAGGTAACCCAGGTGGGAGGTAGAGACAGCATGTCTTCTCCTTTGTGATTACAGGAGGTGTGATGCTTGTTCTGCTGGGCTTCAGTGTTCTCTGCTAACACCCAGGAAGCCAGGGAAGGGGAGATGAAGATGGGAGGTCCTCTTACAGTGTGATCACTGTGGACCTCATCATGGTGATTTTTTGAAAGCAAGCAATCTGAGAACATCATCTTGGCTGGCATCCAGTTTGGGAAATCACTTGCTGCACGGATAAGCCCACTCTGCCTTCTGCGTCTCCAGACGGAGATGGGTCGCTGCGCTGCTGCACAGTAGCAAGAAGCTCGTGGTGCAAACTACATCTCAGCAAGAGATGAAAATCAAGACTACTCATTTTTTGAGGGAGCATGGAAGGATAGATTTGCGACAAGCTTTGAGATCTTTGGATGAAATTGCTACAGATGAGCAAAATATGCCTGTCTAACAAGGGAGAGCTGAAATCAGTTTCAAAAGAGCTCAGTTGTTTCTCCTGCGCTCCCTTTCCTTTCTCAGCACAGTATTCCTAGAGTACTGAGCAGTCCTCTGGTGACATCTCTGGGCTATAGCTCAGCCTTTGTCATCTGTCTGGCTCAAGAGGACATGCCTGTCTGTGAACCAAGAAAACCAGGACTGAAAGCTTCCTGACCTACATTCCTGTTCAAAGATGTCCACTGCAATTCAAACTAAGCTCTAAAGATTGTAGGCATGTGAATTCCTCAGGTTTTCCTCATTTTAACATGAGATCTCCTATAACCTGTGGCTTATCCCTCTGTTGTCCTGCAAATTATCCTCCCATCTTTTCTTCTAGACGGTTTACAATTAGCCCTTGGTTCTGCACTGCCTTTCCTATCTTCCTTCTTTACATTCTTTGACTACTTTGGTAATTTCCCTAGCATTTCATTCTGACACTGATGGGGGTTTTTCCGTACTGTTGCTATTTTCCAGATGTATTCAAATACTGTGTTCAAAGGGTTTAAGGCCAGATTTCTCTATCTCACCACCTTGACATCACACGCCACCATTTCCACTCACTTACTGAAAACCTTGCTCTTGGCTAAAGCATCTGTTCTAGGAAGGCATCCAAATCTTGATTTCAAAACTTCAAGCAATGAAAAATTCACCAATCTGAAGTTATGATGAAGTTAAGTTACACTCACTGATTAAAAAAAACCCCATACCTTATAATTTTTTTTCCTGGCTTCCTTTCACAGGTGTTAGTTCTTGGTGTCACTTTCCCTGATAAGCTAGAGAAATGTTGTTGTTCACTTCATTTAAGTTGTGACACTTAAGCTCTTTTCATCTTCTGCAGGCCTGCTCCACCTGGCTCACCTTCTCCGTTATGGCTCACTGAGTGATTCTCCACCCCTAACGCCTTTTTCCTGATGTCCACCACATGCCTTCACTTGCTGTCCTTCATCACCCAAGTGCCCTGGTGAAGTGTGTGATCTATAGTGGTCTTTCATATGGCTGTGCAAGGTTTGTGAATACTCTCTGCAGGCTGGATGCCAGATACCTCAAAGCCTCTTCAGGCAGGAGCCTACACATCTTACCAAAAGGCTACAGAAGTCCAAGGAACTCGTTCTATATCCCACCCAAATCTGAAGACTCATGTGCAAGCAGGAAGAGAGGGAGGGGGCAGAAAATCTGCAGGGGTCACATGTGAATGGTATTAGATATCCTTTAGGCTTCTATTTTATTTATTTATTAAGCTAGACAAGGAGTGCAAAAAGGGATGGAGGTACTTTGTTTCTCAATTTGTGTCTATTATCTATTGAAATTTGACATAATGTCTCCACAGTTCCCCTTAATATTCCACTGTATATAGAATGTGACTAGCTCCACTATCTAATGTGACAGCTTAGGAAGATTAAAAAGAAAAGCTAAACTAGCAGTAGTTGGAGATGAGGAAAAGTAGCACATTTATGAATAATTTCAGCTGAATTCTAACAACATTGCATTCCCTGGACAGGACACATTTATTATCTTATTCACCATGACTACTGTAACATTAGTGATTTGTTACTGAATCAATTATTAATTCATATGAGTGAATAAGGCTCTGTTACTTAACTCTTCAGTTGGCTGTGCCCCTTATATACTTATTGCAATTTTTAACTCTGTTTTCTCTCCCTTTCATTCATCCTCCTTATCTTTACCCTGCCTCCACATCCATGGTGAAACAAAATCATGTTTGCCATTTCAGAAATCCATTTGACAAAAGCTACTTGCTTTCCTTTTAATTGTGTCTGCCCTGCACAGCTCTTCTTTTGACACACTGACTTTGTACCCGAATAGCCAAGGAGGCAGTCTCAGCAATGGTCTGGGAAAGACTTGATCTGTGAAAGCAATTGGTTAAAAAGATCAGTCAAATGAAGGCATCTTCCCTGTCAAAATCTTCTTAGGTTCCCACCACTGAAGTTAAAAGAGCAAGACTTTTAAATCGTTTGAGGTGTTTGGTCACTAGGATATAAAACTTGCTACAACATAACATACAGATGGCAGATTTTATTCTCCAGTGCTGAGATACAGCAACAGACAAGCTCATGGATTCAATCAGGACCATCAACCAAAGCAGATGTGAAGATCAAGTAATACCCACATCATCCAATCTCACACTTGCAGGTAATACACCTCTGTCTGTCAACTGGTTAGAGAAGCAGGTAAACAATCTGAACAGCTGGATTGTAATCAAGGCTCCTTCACTGATTGACTGCCATGGACAGCAACTGTCACATGTGAATTTTGTCACCCCACTGCCTTTGAAAAAAATGCTAGCAAGAAAAGGGAACAACTTAAAATCTTTGCAATATCCATTACAAGCAATTGAAATGACAATCATTAGTTACTCCTTGTCACATGCAAAGCATAGCCTACCTATCAATGGTCATTAGGTAGGAGATAAAAATCATTGTAACAGTAACAACTGCCAAAGAAGTATCTTGTGATTAAGCTCTAAGTTGTGCTTAAACCCCGTATGTAGGGTGACAGAAGAATGCAACCTATGTATCTCCAGGCCAGGACTAGCTGTTACCTGAGTTCCTGCTATAGTCCACTGGAGCAAGCTGTAAGCATCCCATCTGTGCCTAATGCAGGCAAGATGCACCACTACCTGCATTCCTGGTCTTCCAGATCAGACTCTGTTAGTTCAGGGTTTCAATCAGCCAGTCCTTAGTGTTGACCAAAGCAATGGCTGTCATATGTGTGAGTGACGCAAACATAGCTGTCCGTTATTAACAAGTAGAAATGTCCAGCCCTAAGGAAAGCAAAATGTTGCAGCATCCCAAGAGTGGTCTTTTTGGATCTCCTAGAAGGCTTGAGTCTGTCCATGCTCATCATTCAACAGCACAATCTGCAGATAGTGCTATGAATGTTGTGCAGAGTCATCAAGCATCCTGGGCCCCATACCAACATGCGTACTGCCTGGGCTGGTTTTGTTTGATAGGAAAGTGGCTTTCACCTTCCAAACCTTTGGAATGGATGAAGGGTTTTATTTTTCTCTTCACTCTGTCCTTCTTCGTCTCTCACCAGAAAGTTTCATCAGGAATGACTAAATTTCAAAACAAGGAGAAATGATTTGGTATGAAAACTAAGCCAAGATCTCTCAAAGGGACTTGGGTATGTTTACTAGAACTTTTTCAGAAGGTAGAAAAATGGTAATTTCCACATCACGCTTTTGAAACACATCAACATAAGGCCCTCCTCCAGGAGTGATAACTGAAAATGGAGGTCCTTCCAATACTTGTCACAGAGGGAGTCAGTCTCCAATTAGTAACCTCCTGGCTTCCTTTAGATTAGCAGAATTACCTGGTAACATAGATCAATATAAAGCTAGAAAGATAACACTGATATCAACAGAGATATTCCAACTGACTTTACTGCTACCATAAATGAAACTTTCGGGGCACATGGCTCACATTCTCACTACCAAACAGCATATCTCTCACACTATGGTGTACATCAAGGGTCTTTATGAAATGCTACCATCCAGGTTTGCAAGGATAGTACTTAAATGGAAAATTCCCTCAAATTATAATTTATAGTTCTTTAATGAGAGACCAGAGAAACAAGATAACATTTTTAAAGAAGTGAATCTACATCATGCTTACTCACAGCTGGCACCTGATGGTGCCAGATTCTTCCTTTCAGTGCTATCACCTGATATAAAGGTTTCTACTGCCATGAAAGTAATACAGGCATCTAACTTATGAACAAAATCTCTTTTCCCCCATTCTCCTTCCAACTTCACTGCCCAAGCTGGGAGCACCACAAGAACTAAAGTAAATTGCCTAAATGATGACAGGTCAATTGGAAGATTTAAATCATGTACAATTTCATAATCTGAAGCATTCTAAGTAACACAGAAAGGATTTGTCTACACATGCAAGAGTAAATATTTGATTTTTATCTTGACATTGTCCTTTCAAGGAAAGTCAGAGAGGGGAATAGACGGTGATTATAAAGAAGATACTAATGGATTGAAAAGCAATTGGTTTATGGTTAACGGTTAGGTAGCGTAGGGAGGGTGCCACCAATTCACTGTAGTTGCTGGAGAAATGGAACCATTATGACAATATGACCCATTCTGTCTACTGAAAAGGGTAAAATAAGGGCCTTGATTAACTACTCTGAGTGGCATCAGTCTTCTCAAGCAGTCACAACCAATGCCTTCCACTTCTGCCCCACACATCCTGCAGTCACACAAGGTGGTACACAGATTTACATGCATATGCAAACACAAATACACATTACATTGATTTCTTTGCTCAGAGAAGGAAGTATTTGCTACAGTCACATGAGGAAGTCAATCGTAAAAGAAAGAATACTCAACCTTCTGCAGTCCAATTCCAGGAAAAACTGATCATGATCCACCTGCTTACTTTGTCAATTTTTTGTGGAAATTTTGTCTCACATCTGGTCTCCCCACACCTGCCTTAATATTCTCCAGTATTCCGGTTCTCTCCCATATTGACAAGGAAAAGCAGATATAAGTCTTGAAAGTCATTTGCAAGAGTTTTATTCCATACTTTAAACACTGAAATTCACCTCTCATTTTTCCACAATTCTTATTATAATTAAAGTTGCTATGAAAGACAGGCAAGGTCTCTGCATCTGTTGAGCTGGCTTGACACGGACCTCAAAAAAACACAGCTACTCATGGAAAATGTTTGTTTATAAAAGCCTAAAAGGACAGAAATGAAAAAAAAATCCTCTATCATTTAAGTCTGCCCATAAATCTTAGTAAGACTGCAAAGTTGCAGCTTGCTTGGTATATTTTATAGACAGAGATCTTGCTGACTTGGCTGACACTAGCTAGGAGGCGGGGAAGGCAGGAAAGTTGAGATTTGGGGTGGGTAAACATTCCCATCCATCAAGCGATTGCATTTGCAACTAAAGCCGTGAAAGCCACATCAGATTAACGTTGCCAGGGCAGGAATGATGTGAAAATCATCCGTCTTTAATGCAAGTGACAGTAGGGACACTGAATACACACACATGGCCAGGGCAGTTCTGGCCCCTCTGTACGTTCAGACCAGGATACAGGAAAGAAGACGCCCACACAGGTCCATGCCGTTTCTACTCCTGAAGCATCTCCTCAGCTCTTTACGCTTGGTGGGGGGCAGGGAGGGAAGCGTGAAGGATGGGTTCTAACAACCAACCCTGCAATTTCCCTTTAGCCTCACATCTCGTCTCTTTTGTTCAGAGCAAGATGCTCCGATTGCATCGAACCACGTGAGACAAACCTGTGAAGGCTTTTGTCCTGCAGAGTCTCTCATAGAAGGAAAGAGCTGAGACCAAACAACTTAATTGACTTAGGACTTCTGTGTCTGAACCCATGGAGCAACATTTCAACCACCTGTGGGGGTACAGGGGAAGGCAGCTCTGTACAGGGTCCCTGGGGTGCAGGCATCTGGGTGGAGGACAGAGAGGGAGAAGAGGAGCTGAGTTGTGATCAGTCACGGAGCTCCCACCTAGCCCAAGAGGAGCCGACCAGGCATTACTACACACCAGCCTTCAGGGATGCAAAACAGCTTTTGTGTGTAGGTCATTTGAGGACAATAATGATTATTAAAAAGAACTCTAAAACACACTCACACACCAAATGACAAGGGGAAGCGGAGACTGTGAGTGGAAAGGGAATGGGTCCAACTCCTCCCTAGGGGGGCAGATCGAAGACACACAGGAATCAAATCAGCTTAAAAAAAACACATACAAGGAAAAATCTATGGAAAGGAGAAGGCTAGCACGAAAAAAACCCCACACAAACAGAGAGGGACAGCATACATTTGGACTGAGAGAGCAAAGAGACAAAGAAAACCAGCTGATTAACCACCCAGGTTGCACGATTCGGGTAGTACCTCATTGTATCTAGGAGCCACCTGCTTTCCATCCTCAGCCCCTTCACACCTATGTAACCTTGCCAGACTGGGGACCAGGCTGGACGCTGCCACTGAAACAAGCAGAAGTCCACTGTGGTGTGGCACTGTGAAATGACCTCCAGTCTCACGTAGAACAGGATGTGCTTCCCCCTCCACCTCAGCCACACCCTGGCTGTCAATGTCTCCAGCTACCAAAGCGCCATCACTTCCCCTTGCTGTTTACAGCTTGGTTCTGCAGAAAATGGACCAGAGACCAAGATTTGTAAAGTACTAGGGAACCAGAAGCAGGCTGAGGAAACAGAGCAAAACTTTGTTTGTGTGTGTGACACCTGTATGTACACATAATCCCATCCACATATATTACAAACCTGCTCCCCTCCACCTGACTTTATAAAAGGTTTGCTTCTACTTTAAGGACACAGTTCAGCAAGGGCAGCTGTTGAATCACATTTCTCCATAGAGCACGCAGCTCTGAAACAAAATGTTATCATGAAAATCCCTGTGGGCTGAAGCTGGGAAGGAAAAACAGACTCCTGACCTGCAGTTGTTAAAAATGGCTTTTTGCAGATGAATGGTAATGCGAAGCGCTATCTTACAGAGGGTGAAAAAATAACTCCGGGAACTCAAAATGTAAATACTTTTAGCACCTTGAAAACAAAAGCAGAACAAAAAAATCCAGCACAGCCTGTAATCACTATCAGAAAGCAGTATTGGTACAGGTCTGCAGTATGCTGAGCACCATGCCTGTGGTCGTCAGATAATCTGACAGCAATACCATGGTTAGGAGGTATATATCACTTCTCAGACCCAGATCGATCTCTATCCACCATGCACATGCAGTGTGGTGGTTGGGCCCACAGCAAGGTGGTGAAAAAGAGAAGTTGAGTGAGAAAGAGCAGGAACTAGACCTGGTTCCTCCTGAGCTTCAAGTGCTGTAACTCAGCCAAGCAGAGACACAAGAGCCACAAGACTTGAAAGGTCCAGGTGGGTCGCTGCGATGGTTTTGAAGGAGTCGAGTTAATGGTTCAAACACGTGATCGTAAGATTTGCAGTAGCTGGGCAGTATGTTTGAAGACCACAGGTCTAGATGCTGACACCGACACCCTGCAGCACTGTTTTCTCTGTCTCCTACCCCTAGATGTAAAACACTAGTATCTTTCCTCCTTCTCATTGTTCTTATCTACCAGAAGCTGACTTGCATAATATTTACACAGAGATCCTGTTCACTCAAGATCCTGACAGGAAACTCTGCAAATGATGAAATAGAAGTAGCACTGTTACTGTAAGCGTTAGAAATTAGTTGAATTCAAACATCAGCGACTACACCTACAATCATGAGGTGGAAACAGAACCACTGCTTACACCACGTATACTGTGCCTCCGACAGTCATTTCAATCCTTTCTTGACAACATGGGGAAGAAAAGTGACAGTCACCCATGGTTTTCACAAAGAACTCAAGCCCCCTGTGAGCCCAGAGAGCTACTGAGAGTCTGATCTGAATTTACTGCTGCAGATGGAAGGGGAAGTAAATGGCACTTTATGAACTCCATCATTTATTGACTCACCAACCTTGTTTGCTTTTGGGGAGGCTGGTGATGCTTTTAAAACCTATTTTTCTTCACACTTTAAAGGGAGTTGCATTTGTTTGGCTGGCTGCACTGGCCAGTGTCACCACCTCATGTGGCTAAGCATGCTCCTTCTCCTTTTCCCGGGTACTGAAAACACTCCCTTTCAGAGCTGTTTTACTTGAAGCCTTCTAACATCCCCGATAAAGACACCTCCTGGAAACATCATGCTTCTGCTGGTCCAGGAACAGGCTGTTGTACATTAGCCAATAGTAAAGGGGAACACCCAGAGCTCTTGGAAGCCTCGAGAGAATAGACAGTGTCCTTCTGCAGCCTGCCTTGCCGAACACGGCCACAGAGAGCTGCAGCAGGCATCCATTTAAGATCTTCCTACCTCAAACACTAGTCTGGCAGAGTGACTCCGGGTTTAACATCCTTGTATGACCTCGGGCAAACTGACTGACATGGGAATCATTTTCCTCAACTGCAGCCAGCTAGAATTCAGGCTCTGCTCTAAGGCAGTTAGAAGTTAACAGAGACAGAGAACCACCTCAAGAGATATTTTGTCCCACTTCTGGATAGGATGGACTACACTCCAAGTGTTTGTCCCCACAGACAACAGTTAAGTCTAGATGACAATATCACACTAGATAACACCCCAGCTTTTAGGGGGCTAGACCTCAAGGAGTTGAATCCTGCACTCCTAGTCTCTGTGCCTCACTTCCCCACTCAGAGAGGTCTTCTTGCCACACTCCTGTTTCAGTTCAGTTAAAGTAGTGAAAATACATCCCAGAAACTGAGATCCTTAGAGGTTAGGAAATAAAGGTAGGTAGGTGTCTTTGACAGCCACAAGATATTAATGCTAGAGCTAAAGGAAAGAGTATGACGAAGACACTCCCAATCACCCTGTAAAGCTGTCTGCGGACAAATAGAAGTAATATGAAATATGACTCAATAAAGAGCCTCTGGACACCACGCCCAGTCCTCTTCTCCAACTCCTCAATGTCCACTTGAGGCTGAAGGACAACAGGGCAAAGATCTTAGGCTTGTCTTTGTTGCTGTCATAACTTCATCTGAACAAGGTTTGCTGACTATCCACACTCAAAATTCTAGGCCGAACACCTGGCCTTGTTTCCATTGGGCCGCTAACCTCTGTCTGACTAGTGCATTTTGCATGGATTTGACTGTGCAGCACAGCTTGGACTTTCCACGGCCCAAATGAAAGCCCCAAAGAGTTGGTCTTTGTACGGTGGGCTCAAGGTACAAATAGATACCTCCATAAGTTTTGAACTAAGAGTTCCTGATTTCTGGTATGTGAGTATTTAGTCATTGGATTTCTTGAAGTCTATCAAAGATAAAAGCAGCAACCAAAGCTCTAGGATTTGGACAAAGCAAAAAGTTGCTTTCCTACATGTCTGAAACAATGAAGTCAAGCTGGGCCTTGGTTTTTCTTCAGGAAACTAAATGACGGTCCTTTTCTCACACCAAGATGAAATGTGTAGGAACTATACGTCTTTTAAATGAATAAAGCAAGTGCTGTCAAATTCTTCTCAAACACAGCAATAAGTTCAAAAGCTATTGCATGGGAAGGGGAGGTGGGAAGAGATAGAAGGAGAGGAGAGGCAAATAGATAGGTAAAGACTGCTGGAAAATGAGATGCTTATTAATGAGCATTTCTGCACAACTGCTAAGATACTGCAGAAAGAGCCAGATCTGGAGGAATCACCAGAACATGAAATCTCGGTGAGAAGAGGAAATACGGTCTAAAAGCCCCCAAGCAAGTGCCATTCCCCTCACGTGTGCCGTGAGTCTGAGGAAGGTGTGGGAGCTATCTTGCCGTCTTAGTCCTGAGGGACTTGTCTCCTGCTCAGCTCATCACGTCCACTCCCACTTAAGCTGCCACAGAATAACCTTCTGCTCTCTGCTGTGCCACTGCGCAAGGGCTGGCAGGGGAAGGGGCTCAGGGATAATGAATGAAGCTCTACATTAGCCACAGAAGCATGGGACAGTCAAATGAAAGGGTAAAAGTATGGTCATGAAAGACAAGCAGTCACTCCAACTGTGTGCTGGAGGTAATTACTGCTATATAAATAAACCAGAGGAAAAAAAATCTTTTAAAAATCTAATTACCATGCAGCACTGTGGGTTTCAACCTTGGTCAAGTACAGGCAGACCTGATTTACGTTCCGTCATAAAATCCTAAGCACGAGGCTGGTCTCTCTCTCTCTCTTTACAATATGAGTCAGGGAATCAGCACAGGACACTTCTCAGAGAGGAGCTGCCTGATAGATAGATGTGCCCACATCTCAGTGGGTAAGCATCTCCAGCAAGCTCAGGACTACACGAGTACACCACCTGCATGTATATTTATCATAGTTTTCCCTCTGCAAGAAATGGAAACAACTGTTTAAAAAAAAAAAAAAAAGATGCTTCTAAACCTCTTTTTCACTGAACTTTAAGTATTTCTCATGATTAGTATTTTTCATGACCTTTAGTAAGGATATTTTCCTTTTGTACAGAGTGGTCTTCTTTCTTCAAGCATGTCAAGAAGGCATTTCTATGAAACTCATAATTGTATAGGAAAGGGAAACTGAGGTAGAGGCTTAGTTTATCACTGAGACTTTGGGCTCAAAGATCTTTATTTTTTGCGTTTGCTTGCTGCAAGACAGATTTCATCCAAGAAGAACAACAGGTGAGTAAAGTGCAGCAACTAACTTTAAATGTATCATCATTTTGAACTTATAGAATTGAGGCGCATTCAACAGCAGAGCAAAGTAAATCCTAAAGCACATCTCGTTTTCCTCGTGTGGAACCGAGTGCTACATTGCAGCTTCTTAACTGCAGAAACACTTCTGACAGCAATCAAGCTCAGACAAGATTTGCAGCTCTGTGTTCAGAGCTGTTGATATCAGTGGACATGAAGCAGATTTTCCACCATGAGTGAATCAGACACATTTTGCCCCCATCCCAAACTGAAAGAGAGAAATCAGAACCTATTAAGTCAATAATTTGTATGTCAGTAGATACGCACATACACACACATACCTATAACTAAAAATATATTAGGCCAGTGAAAACTCTCGTATAAATTTCAAAATGTAAAATTGAGTTAAAAAACATGCAACTTTGCTCGCTTAAGAGGTTTCAAATCTGTGTTGTTTAAAACCTGAAAGCCAAGCATTTTGCTTAGAGCCGTATCAAAACAATAATTTCAATAATTTCAATAATTTCAATAATTTCAATAATTTCAAAAACACAGATCTGAATGTGGTGGGACACCCTAGGGAAAAAAATAACTCATTGTGTCATCTAACTGTTTCCAGCACTTCTGGAAAACAAACTGTGAAATCCAAATAACTGTTAAACAGTAACAAAAGTTAGGAAAAAAATACTGTCAGAGTTCAAAAATAAGATAATTTCCCTATCATCATTAATGAGATTAATTACACAGCATCTGTTATTCTACCTTTAAAAAGTTAAAGCCCACTTTTAGTAATTGCCTCTTGCTTTTGTACAGTATCTGGCACTCGCACAGCTTCCTTGATTAAACCTCAAATCAGGTAAGCACAGTGATTCAGAGGAAGGAGGACTCAGGGGTAGAACAAATTGCTCATAGTTTCAGAGAAGTGAGAGCCAGAACAAAGAATCAGAGGTCCAAGCTCGCATCCTGTATAATAAACCACCCTGTGGTTGAAATCTTGGCTACTATTCCCCTCCATTAGAGCACTGTTCCCCATCATTACTGTGCATTTTGCAACCTTGATGGCAGTGAAACCTCTGTAGCTGGAGCAGTTGTGTACAAACATAAATAGCCTCATCAGAAGAGACCCTGGCTGTTTAAATGGACAGAGTAAAGCAGGTGGGTGCTGCTGATCATGCATAATACCACCAGAAAAAATAAATAATAGGTGCAAATGGGTTGCAAAAATCTTTAGACCTAAAGGTTTGCAACCCACAGAGGAATAAAATTCTTGAAGAGCCTGAATGAATTAATACACAGCTTTAACAAGGGTGGTGCTGTGGTAGCAGCACTAGCAGGGAAGAGGAGTGGGTAACCGAGATGTCCCACCTGGTCTGATGTTTAAGACGTTACGGGAGAGTGTGTGGCGCAAGGAAATGACTGACCCCATCTTGTGCCTACTTCTGAAAATCATCTTTTTTTTCTTGTTTTTAAGTTAAGATCTCACCCTGTTTTGATGAATTTCATATTGGACAAAGCAAGCAAAAACATTTGAGCTGAAATTTTACTAGCTGTGAAAATCACAGCTGTAACAGATAGCATTCCTGTAGCAGCAATTCTTGAAGCGTGGTTATCAAAACCATGACCCACGCCTCTAAATTTTGTCCTGTCTTCCTGTAACCCTTTCAATCAGGGGAAACACAAGCAGAGAGTTCAAACTGTTTACAGATCCACTAACATTATATTTAAAAGCAAAAATAAAAGGGGACAAATATCAAAATGTTTCCACACAAATAAAAAGATAGAGAGAGCTCTAAAAGCAACAGGAATAGCTCTTGGGAACAGCTCTTGTCTCTTGAATAAATACTTTGCAGTTTATAACTTTCTATAAAAAAGGGTATTTTCTTTTCTCCATCTTACTTCAAGCTACACGCAAGCTTTATGTTGTAAAACAAGGAGTCTGATAAGCTGGAGAATGTGTCGCCTGTATGTGTGTCTGAATTTGTGCATTTTAGACTGGGTTTAAGAACGATGCATGTACAGCATGTGCCACATACCGAGACTGTCCCTGCTCCAAACACTGTGGTATATGTCCGCACTTCAAGGAGTGCACGAGAGGCACAACCTGGAGTTTCACAGATGAAAGACACCAGTGGAAGGCAGAACTGCAGGGACATGAAGAGAAACTCAGATCTTTCTCATCAAACTGAAGTACCTACTTTTTCTTCCTCTGTTCTCCACACTTGCCTTTATCTTTTTTCCCCATATGGCTGTGGCCTCCACACTCACAGGTATCTGTAGTGTTTGCAGCATTCAGATTACTGAACCTTTCCTAGACAATCCTTTTTCCTTACCAAAAGAGATTTCATTAAAAAAAAAAAAAATAATGTTAGTACTGTAGGAAGGGTTATTATTACTCAAAAATATAATTATCTACTCATGCTGATTTTGAAGAAGACAGACAGTTGTCAACTCAGAACAGAACAGCCCATTGATCACATACAACTAACACACTCTCTTACCAGGGTTATCTCTCTCTATAGACTAGCCATTTAATAGTTTTGCTTACTCCTGTCTAACTCAGCTGATCTCAGGCAACCTCCCCCCCCGCGACTTGTCACAGCTTAAGAATCAAAGAATCATCAAGAACAGACAGCACAATGTGAAATCTGGAGAAGTCCAAAAGCACATCAGATATTTTTGATTGGTTCTTTTAAAGAAATAGGATGTGTCCTTTACATTCTTGAAGTGCCCAACCCATACAGTAAAAGAGCAAACGTTTGAAGTGTTTAGCTCCTGGTTTACTACTTAGAGTAAGAGACAAGATGTTGAAGTCTTGCAGGCTGAATATCCATATGAACAAGAGGTATTGCTCAGTAACAGACAATCTCTACAGAGATGTACAGGGACCTTACCTAGGGCAAACAAGACTCTGTATTTAATATCCAGGCTATTACTGTTATTCTGTTATGTCATATAACTTATCCTGAGATGCAATTTTCCCATCCTGGATAAGGCTAATATGTTTAATTTTGTTTTAATCTCACAGTGAAATTACGTGGACACAATCCACTAGAATTTACTGAGAATTATAGTTGAATTTCTGAAAATAACTACCCTTTATTCTGATTCTTAAATATTTTTAAGTACAATGAACTCCACAAACAAAGATTAGCACTCTTATTTCTTTTATCATCACAGTAGTGTATGTTTTTAAAGGAAAATTTTGTATAGTACTTCCTGTATGCGTCTCCTATATTGCACAGAATTAGTAATAGAAGTTCTGAATTGCAAAACAAAGAAATAAATTCTAAATAAAGGCATAATTAAAAATGTAAAAAGACAGAATTAGGCAACAAGAATTCTACTCCAAGAACAGGAGAAAAAGTGAGCCCAAATGTCAGATTGAAACCTGACCACTAAGCCGCAAAGAAAAACTCAAGTTTATCAAACCATAACATGAATACATTTTTCCCAGTGTTTATGGCCTGCAGCAAGGGTCAGGATAAAATGTGCACTTCTAAGACTGCCATCCTTCCCTATAAAGAACAGTATGAATGGTTAAGGACCGGTTGACTTCTACAGTAGCAAAGACACTTATCTATACAGCTAGCTTCATGAGAGGACTATACTTATATGGTTACTGGGGTGTAGCAGAATCTGGCAATTTAACAGCAGTGTCTTGGGGGTCTAAAGCCTTCATCACTCCATAACACGTTTTAAAAGAATCTTGCTCTGAAAATGCGTAGAGCTTAGCTAGGCAATAGACGCTTTAAATCTGTCCCTAAGTTTCTGTCCTCTCTTTCTGGCAAGTGACCTTGAGCCCCTGTAATGGCATCCCAGAGTTGCATCACCAACACACCCAGCCATCATGAGAGATTTACAGTTGTGTCAGACTAAAAGAGGCTGGGTGAGGGCAGCCACACAGCAGAATATTTATCATGCATCACTTAGGAGATGCAGAATATTGCTTGGACACTTTAATAGATGCATCAGTGTTAACTGATTTGCTCTGAGGCACCATATGCTAATCAAATGGGGTGCGATGCATAATGTCACATTACTGTCATAATAAAGGAAATCTGGATGAGTTCTGTAATGTCTTTATGATTACCTTTAATTTTAGATACCTAGTGAAGGAATTTGTGTTCAATACCTGGATCTACAGTCTAATTACGTAGGATATAACAAGAACCAAATGTACGATAAAAGGTCATGGTTTTTAATGGAGATCACTGGTGACAGCATAAAACATAAATAAGTCTTACAATCTATACAAGCCTGAAACACCACAGTCTGATAGGCATATGAGATTGTTCTAGGCATATTCTGATTTCTTTTTATCTTTAGTCACCAATCTGGAAAAAGGAAATATGTAGACAGAGAGGGATATAGCTTCAAAGACGCTCCCAGGAGGATTAAATACATGGGTGCAACAGATGTTTTACGTTTACTTCTACAGAAAAATACGCTCACAGTTATGTCACTCAATTCAAGCCACCCTTAATGCTTATGACAGCCTTTCAGGTAAAGTCACCTTACGCCTGCTCATTTTTTCATGAAAAGTCTTACCACTTCCCTTCTCAACACACAAAAATACACCTACTGATTTTGCTTGTGAAAGTTTGAAGCAATACACACAACAAACTCTTATTAACAACATTTGGGTTTCTTTTGTTTGTTTGTTTTATGTAATTTGCCTAATCCTCTATGTATTTTGTATGGGAAAATGGTAACTATTCTCCTTTTACAACTGGGGAAACAGAGGCATAGAGTTCCAATAATCTGATTTGGGTGACAGCACTTTGGAGGTGGTCTTAAAACTTCTAAATCAGCATTTGAGCCAATAAGTGCTTTGGATGGAGTTCCTCACATTAAATAGCATGTGCTAGAAGAAAAAGTTTGGCTGTGTGTGTCAGGTAAGAGAGGGATTAGGACTCTTGTACAAAAGAGAAATTGATTTAATGTGATGTCCCTGTTATCAAGATTCTCACTCAAAATCTGGTGCTTTTACGCATATGCAAAATCACCATTTTAACTTTCTGTCCTAGTAGAGTCTTTTAAACCAGGACCCTGTAGGAAAGGTTTTGCACCTGGGGTGGTGAAATTGAAAACGGAACACAACTGAAAATTCATGCAGAAGCCTTCACAGCCAGACGTACTCAATGGTGATGTATGAACCCCTTCACTCAGGCTCCAAGGTGTTTTCTCCACAAGTATATTCAACAGGTGTACATGAACAGAAATATTTCAGACTGACATTGATAAAACAAAGATCAGGATCTCACCATTATAACTGAAACAGAAGGAAGGATGAGAAAGAGTGAATTCTGGATCTCTGAGTTAACTACAATCTGCTACACTAGTACAAATCAAAGAAAAGACTCTGCAGGTCAGTGGAGTCACACCAAGGTAGAAGTAATATAAAACAAGATGAAAACCAGGCCCAGGATTCAGAGCAGCAATGCTGCCTGGGCCCTAAGAGACAGCCAGAAACCCTTTGATAGAGTAAAATCCTGATACGCTGCAAGAAACAACCTGCAAGTGAGTTCCCTATCGGCATCATTAATACATTCCCCAAAGCAGAAATCAGAAAGCTCTTTCCAGAGAAGCAAAGTTGTAGCAAGAGTCTCCCTGTTTAATGACACCAGTGAATGTTTTGGCTGATGTGGAGACAAAGAAATTGGCTCCTGCTGAGTTGGTATCAATACAGGCTGGGACTGGACCAAAATTCATGGTCAGAATGGGTGGAAGGCAGAGTGAGAATGGGAAAGGAGGAGCCATTTAACTAGGTGAGTTAACTGGAGAGCGGTTTTACAATTTATAATCCTTTCCAGCCCTTTGGCTTTCTGGAACATGGCACTCACTTTCATTACAATCTGTTCTTCTGCCTTCTGGATTTATGGAAAATGTGGAAGAGGTGCTCAGGACCAAGCAGAAGAAAACCAAACAGTCCTGGGGACAGTCTTAGCCTCAGATGAGAAATAGATTTGAACTCTTCACCTAGGCTAAGAGTCAAGTTTTCAGCTGTCATAGGATTTTAAGCCTGGAATTCGAATCCAGCTCAGCTCAAAGAGCACAATGCTGTTACTAGGTACAGAAGATCTCCTTCTTTCTCTTCTTTTCTTCAAAGTTCAGGTCTCAAATCAGTGTTGCTGTTTCTAAAGCTAGTAAACAGAGCTGTGAGGAATCCCAAAAGTTCAGCTGACCGAAAAGAAGACATTAACATCCAATTGTTCATAGATGCTTGTCTAATATCATCTTCACAATCGCAACGGACTAAGACAGCACAACAGTCCTAAACAGCACCCTTGTGCTTAACATCTTTGCTAGCCGGTTCCACATCACACTTGCTTTCTGCAGCTGTTTTTCTGTATATTGAAACTTACTGTCCCAGTGGTAGCTGTAGACTGTCCAAACAGAGAAGTTAACAAACTCAATAGAAGCACATCAGCCTGACTTCTGTGCTACAGAGGGCAATAGTCTCCTTCTCTGTCAGATTTATTTTTTTTTCAGTCCTTAATTCTACCCTTAAATTTAATGATTTAATTTTCCCTCATCTGACTAATGTAACTCATACAATTTCTACTGTGTCTTTCTGTGCTTGTATAAAGTCTAATTTGCATGAGGATGCCCTGATTCTTGACCTCTGTGCACTGCCTCAGCACTGGATACCAAGATGTTGGCATCTAAATCAGATGGATCTTCAAGAAGGCATTTGTCACTGTGGTACATTTGAACTTCTCAACATTAACTCTGGCCAGTGTGTGATCATCAAACAACGTGGAGATGATCAACACCAAAAGAAGACGGTAGAAAGGAAAGATCCTGGAAAAAACTAGAAATAAAAACAGACAAGGAAGAGGGATTATACAAATAGTTAAAGTCTTATAACTAGTTTAAATTTCTCCCCAGTTCAGCACTGAAAAATACTGGTTGATCTAGATAATGCAGTTTCTGCTTATCCTACAAATATTGGTGCACCAGATTTAAAAATTAAACATAGCATTTCAGCTGAGCTCCAGCTGAAACTTAAGTTGAACCTGAATATTTCTGGGTTTGCCTAATCTGTATTTCTAATGCTGTTTGTTCTTAGTCAGCAAGCCCTAGTTTCCAGAGGGAATGTTTGAACTTAAGTTCTAATCCATATGAACGATGGCAAGAACACATAAGAGTGGGGATCATAAATCTAAAGCCTTTTATTTTATTTTATTTTTCATTGCCTGATCGTTCCACAGCTCTAAGCACTGTGGTTTCCACAGAGGGCAGCAGCGCATTGCCAGCAGCATACCTAATTAATCACTTCTCGCCTGCTCCATGTGGCTTACTCACCACCCCCATCCAACTGACCTATTGCTTCTCTGCAAGATAGACTAAATTAATGATGATGAAACTAAGTAAGAAGTGAATAATTTAATTCCACAAAGTATCAAAGCTTACCTGAGCCCAGCATCGATGAGACCAGAATTATCAGTCCATGCCCTTGGGGTTGTTTTTCGGGGCTCCTTCGTATCTTCCCATCAAAATCAATGAGAATTTAGCCTGGTGCTCAGTGGGTGACCTTTTGATTCTCAAGAAGTGTAGAACACTTGGTGTTTACTCTGTGTAGTGTCTTTCATGAGAAGGGCTCAAAACACCTCTCTACATCAAGTCTTACGATATCCTCAAGGGAATAGTGAGCATTATCATCATTTAATTTATGCATTGCCAAAGGTCAAAATGCAAACCAAAGGAGTCTGATCCTTCAAGGTACACAACTTTCTCAGATTCTGGTGAAGTTGGTGGGGAGATGGACACACATAGTACCAAACAGAATTAGCCTACAAGATGAAGGTCAGTTTTCAGATCAGAAATTATGGTCCAGCACTCTTCTTCCCATGTTTGAATCAATGGCTGCACGCACTGCTCTGGTGGCAATAAAAAATAACCAGCTGTATTTTAAATTAATTTGCTTGTGGTGGTGAGTATATATACATAAGCTAGCCAATCTTGAAGCAAGTTTCAGAAGCATGTAAATCAATATGGCCCCTTTCCCCTGTCTATCAGCATAGCACAGCAAGCAGAAAGGCTCACTAGGAAGCCACCAAACTTCACAGGACTTGGATTCCATTCCTACACTGGCCAGGGCTTGGCATACGGCCCTGGGGTAAGTCACCACTCTCAGATCCTCTGCTCAACTCCTGTTGGCATCATCTTGACACTAATGATTAGTATCTTACTATCAGCAATGTGCTTCGTAAAAGCAAAGAAGAAGGAAGGGGAACTGAGGCACAGAGAAGCTAAGTAACTTCTGAAGTTGTGTAGGACATCTACTCTAGCCAGAAAATTCATCAGAGTTGACGCAAGTCTTTGTGGAATTGAACTCCAATGAACCACAAAGAAAGTACAAAGATGCAAATTCCCCTCTGCCTATTCTCATCTGCCATCCATCCCTTCCCTCCACCTCTGTGGTCACAAAGTTCCTTATTTTCATCGAATCAAATCGAATCGAATCGAGTCGAGTCGAATCGAATCATAGGTTGGAAAAGACCTCTAAGGTCATCAAGTCCAATCATCCACCCAACAACACCACGCCTACTAAACCATATACTGAAGTGCCACCTCTACATATTTTTTAAATACATTGTCCTTCTCTGGACGAGGTCCAGCACCTCAGTGTCCTTGTAGTGAGGGGCCCAAAACTGAACACAGTACTTGGGGTGCAGCCTCACCAGTGCCGAGTACAGGGGCGTGATCACATCCCTACTCCTGCTGGCCACACTATTCCTGATACATGCCAGGATGTTTTTGGCCTTCTTTACCATGCAGACCAAAGCCAAATGCAAAGAGTTCTACTGAAACCCAGCATCATATTTTTCTGCATCACAGCTGTAAAACAGAATTAAGTTAGCATGTCACTGAGAACAGGATCTTTCCTACTGAGGATAATGCCTACTGTCATTTCAGAGCAATTTGCTGCTCTATATTCAAAGAACTCCTGAGTTTCTACAATAGGCAGTCTAATTGAAAACATTTGGCGTTAATGTATGATGACTAGAAGCACAGCAAAGCTAAGTTGTATTTCAGAACATTATGTGCACTTTCTTTGCTTCAGGGACAGGATAAGACATCCATTAGAAGGTGATGAGCTACCTGCAATGTTCTTGGAAGGTTTAATGACCAGGACTTAAAGAGGTGTTACTAAATGCACCTCAAATACGTCCAGGTGTGAGACCAAGACACATGTAAGTACTTTGACAGAGTCACTTTGAACGGGGGAACAAGGATTTCAGGATCTGAAGCCAAATAAACAAGGCAATGAAGAAAAGGAACAACCCAGTAAGTCAACCACCAGTCACAAAAGTACATAAACATTGTGCATTGTATGCTGTAGATTGCTGTTATTGACCAAATTTACTGAACTAGCCTGAACTGTCTTCAGCACAGCCTTGAGGATGTTAGTAGTGGAGAAGGTGTTTGAAAATATCCTAAAGATGTCAGCTTGATTAACGCCAAAAGTTTCCTCAAAACCTGGTTCTCCAGTTCTGTGCTGGTGTTCTCTGCGGCCACAACTTCTGTTGCCCATAAAACGCAGGTTCTGTTACAACAAAGTTCAGCTGTGAGAACCTGCTTGTTCTACAGAATATTCATGAAAATATTAATGAAAATTTAAGATCCAAATTTTCTGTAATGTTTTTTTAATTGATGCAGTTCTCTCAAATCTGTATAATTTTATAATGAAATATGTTAAAACAAACACAGATAATATGTATCTATATTTTGACAAAACACTTCTTTTTCCCTTTTTTTTCTTTTTGACCTGGAATTCCATGAGCAGGCCACCATATTAGTACATGCTTAAAATGTAGACTTTATAAAAGAAAAGGACGCATCAAATCTTCTGACAGAGCACTTTCCTTGATTGTTAGTTAGGTATTCCTTAGCGCGTGCTCCAAGCAAGTGCCACTGTTATAAACCTATAAACAACCCAACCCATAAAAATTCAACACTAGCTTCTAGTTATATATTGTAACTTACTATTTACTTTATTATATTAGACATCCCCCATGCTTCAGGTATTTTACAACTCTTAGAATAGTTAATGCAATTTAAATATATATAGTGACTGTACTGAGTTCTCATTCGGGAAAGGAACTGTAATCTATCAGAAAAAAAGAAGCTAACTACAGTTCATCCCATTGATTTATTTCTCCCCAAGCCTCCCCTCCCAATTTTTTGTAAGTATTAAAAACCTTAGGTTGTAATTTTGATATATGCTGCTAGATAGATTAAATACCAACTAATTGTCATATAAAACTGGTAGTTTGATCAATACAGCTAAAAGCTTCATTCTTCACATATGTATTTCTCAGCTTTAGAACTATCATTTTTAATCTCGTGTGTTGGGATTAGATAATAATCAGGCCAGGAATTCAGCTCCACAAAATTCAGCAAAACCTCCTGTTCAATAACTTTAGTCGGAAAAGAACAGTTGATCCCTCTTTGGGATAAGAAATATGACTGGATAACCTCAGCAGTTTCTGTCCATGGCTACATGTTACTCTTCTATCATCTTCCCCCAGCCTTCCTCTGTCTCCCTCTGCTCCCTCTCTAGGAAGTAATTTCGCAGAAACAGATGTGAGAGAGAACATCCAAACTGAGTTAGAAAAGGCAATTTCTGAAATTCTTTGTTTTGCAGGCTAGAAACACAAGACAAGATAGTGGGAAACCACCAAGAAGTTTTGCCCTCACATTCTGTGAGCAACTGAGAAAATCTGGTTTGCCCTTCACGTACAATACAAATGCAATTCTTGCTGAGTGAGTCATTTCATTTCCCAGATAACCCCTTCATACTTCTTGTGAAGGATGGCACAAGAGAGAAGGGAAAAAACAATAAATGAAAATAACATGGATTCAGCAGCAAGGGGTGTGACGTGGGAACCTAATTAGAATGTCATAATGTAGCCTTGATACAGGAAGCTAAATAGGATAGAGTAAGCAGCCTTCAAAGCTTTTGCTTTCAAATAACATTTATTGTCACTCTGGGGAAAAAAAAACACAAAAAAGCAAAACAGGAGAAAAAAATAAAGACAAAAAAGGAAAAAAGCAGTCAAGCAACAGAGCTGGTGCTGGATCTCCAAAAGGTTTTCTGTGATAACTTTAAAGAAGGTCATGTGAAGAAGAGAGCAAACTGGAGCCCTTTACTTCCACAGAGGAAAATAAGTGGGTGACACTATGCTAATAAGACAATTCACTCCCAGGATGAGTCATTCAACAATAGCAAGGTGTCTCTCCTGCCTGTTGATTCATATTCTTTTCCCTCTAGCATCAAGAAGTCATCTTAAAAAGGTTAGTTGGGTGACCTACCCACTACCAAGTTTGGGTTTGATTTTGTTATTTATTTGGTATTAACATAGTGCCACTCTCAGGAGATTTTCCCTTCAGTGGTGGATTATCCTCTAGGTTATCTTCTGTGGAATGGGATGGAGCAAAGCTTGAAGCAAGACATGATACCGGAAGAACTGCAGCTGAAAAAGACATGAGCAGGCAGCATGTCTGTTGGTGGGAAGGTCAGCTTGGCCTCCACCTTGCACTGCAAAAATTAAGATAGGATATTTTTTTTGCCTTGAAATCTCATTGTCGCTGTATGAATAATTCCTAACATTTCTATTTCTTTCCTCTGCTTTGACAGACAGGATCTTGAGATGTAAGAGCCCAGATCAGAACAAGCACAGTGATGGGAGATAGGTCCAATTGTGCAAAGCTTCCCTGAGCAAAATTGTTTAAAAATCAAACTAAAATGAAGATGTCCACAATGCTTGTTGTAATAAGAGTATTGGCTGCACCAGAACTCTACATCTGACCCGATCGACTGCAGTGGAAAAGATTATAAACATTGTCCTTCAGAAATAGAGCACTTTATTTTTATTTAATGACAACTACGATGGTCTTTTTAAGCAGAAAGCAAAAATTAAAGTACTATTTTTAAGTGTATTTTTTAAATGTATGACTTTATGGAGATAGTAGTAACCAGACAGCTGGTATAAACTGTCATATTTCCAGTGACTGAAGGCAGCTGAATCGATACTTCAAACTAGGTTCAATATTTGGATGCAGCAGTAAGGAAGGTGTTGTAATCCACTGTTATAGATTAGATAGCAAGTCAATCCTAAATTGCACATTACAGAAGAACCTGTAGTTAGAGAGACTTTTCCTCTAAAGATATCTATTTTTTTCTGAATAGTGAATATTCTTTGCACTAAGTCATTTAGTCCAAAGTTTCCCTGGTGTTGTACAATGCAGAATTTTTCTCCTGCATATATCACATTGCCAATAACATTCAATAAAACATCAAATTAATTATCAAAAAGTATTTAAGATCAAAATCTTTGATTGCCTATAATGAGATGTCCAATGACCCTAATCACAGAATAAATGTCTGTTTAGAACTAACCATTAGAAACACACTTCAGTGTGAAATAAGCAATGATCAGTATGAGAATAATAATAAAAAAACCCAATCAATTGCACATATATGAAGCAAGGGCTCTTGTACATTAAATATTCATTTTGTGCTTTGCATTAACACGTATAACTTTATAAATAACTTTTAAACTTTATTGGGGATTTATTAAATTTCAGCAATGATCTTTTGAAAGGAAAGAACAAACCTATTTAGAGAACTCTCTGAAAAGGTGACTTTCAGTTCCATAAATCAGATGAACAATTTTCCTCCAAGTTGTAAGAACATGGATGAAAAGAAATCTCTCTTCAAATTTTACTCCCTTTTGTTTAAAACGTTGATTTCATGTCAGTCGGGGCTCCAGTTCTGCTCTCTGTGAAATTAAAAGTAAAACTCCCGTCTACTTCAAAATAAGCACGAGAGAGATGCAAATTCACAACCTATCCTCTCTTTCAACCAGTTATAAAAACCTGCACCATCTTTTCCCTGTCCTGACAGGCTGATGCTACATTGCTTGGACAGAGAGATGAGGGACAAAGAGGCATCCAGACTAATGTGAGACAATTTCCCATCTTTTACTACACCATTGAGAGCCCCAAGTAACTAAATGAAATCTGAGCTGTGCTACAGCAGGTTTACCAAGCCTCAGTGGCAGTAATACCTGGCTCTGATATTGCATACGAAGCCACTGGAGAAGACAGATCACTTGTGATGGGCAAAGACTAGGTGAGCTTTGGAAGCTTCCCTCCTCCTCTTGTTTGAATAGCAGAGTCTATGCTTGCCTTGAGCTGCTGTGGTGGCGACCCATGGATCGTACTCCCTTATATCATCATTAGCTTGAAAAAACATGTGATCCATGCTCCAATATACCAGTAAGAGTTGGATAGATGGCTCTGTTGAAGGCAGCTATATCCTGGCAGCCCTGCTGCAGCAACAGTGAAGGGTATCTTTGACTCAGATTTTTTAAGCAGATCTGATCTCTGTGTAAATTTGGGATATAAGAGGTCGAAACTACTCCTACAGAAAAGCTAATTTTTTATTTGGATGGGGATTGCTTGAGATGAGCACGTGGGGTTCATGGGACGTCACTGAACTGTGTTCATGTTAGGTACACAAGTTTGTCCCCTTTATAGGTAGGTGTATCTTGTTTCTATAAGTTCCCTTATCAACAGCTCCTGGGCCCCTGTCCTGCACCTCTGTGCAGAATTACTGGGTGCTGGTCTTACAGCTGCCACACTCCCCTACAGAGTCAGCTCCTGTGGGAAACACTCTTGAAATCACTCTCAAGTCAATGACAGAGGCCTCATTCATTTAAAAAGGAGGAAACAATTTCATATGAACCTCTAGTAGTATTTTTCTGTACTGGTTAATTGCTTGTCCCTGCTCTTCATCTCATGGAGCCCCGGCAGTATGGAGGAAAGGTGCAGTGACCTGCCATGCTAGAAATGCTGGCATAAGACCTAGTCTAAAACCTCTTCATGATGTTTGCTGGGTCAAATTGGACATCCAAATGAAAAGTGTGAGATTCCGTTTATAATCAGTATATAGTCCCTTTACTCATCTTTCTCCTTGTCATTCTTTTTTAAATTTATTGTGTATTTAAATAATATTACCTCTCTGAAGGACCAGATCGCTAGGAATTGTGCAAGCAAGTTCACAAATGGTGGAACTAGTGAACATTAATTTTCCCAGTCTTGCTTACAGTTTGGATTCTCTGATGTCAAAGTAATACGCTTAATCTCAACTGAGGATTTTCACTAGTGGGAGTTAGGCTTTCTCTCCTCTATCCACAGTCTTATTTTCATTAAATTTGTAGGAACTGAATACCTTTGAGAGGGCTTATTCCAGATAAAAAAAGAAAAGTAAAACTAAGAGAGACCAAGCAACTTGGTCATTCAGTTCACTAGTTTGAGAAAAGGCAAGTATGGAAAATAGAGCTACAATACAAAAGTTTAAAACTTGTGTTCTCAGAAATACAAGCTTAAGAAAGAATCAAAAGGTAATCTGGTGATTTCAACGATGTAGCTTCTTGACCTACTTACTATGAATAATATTGGCTCTCATTTTATTCACTTGATTAAAAAAGTAAACAATAGAGAAAGCAAATAGAATAAAACTATGGGCAAGAAAAATGGATGAGAAATTCAAACAAAAAATCTGGTTTAAGGTTATCTTCTAGGTCTGGCATACTTTCTGAAAACCTTTGAAGCTCTTGAGCCTTGGTTGCAGTCACTGGAATTATTATAGGTAACTGTGGCTATTCCCGCCCTTGATCGTGAAACATGAGTAAACAGCATCAGGAGTGCAGACACAGAGCAAGAGGAAAAGTCAAGGCATCACTAAAGCAATAAGGTCTGAGTCATGCCTAGGATAAAAAAGCCTCTTCATGCCTAAGATGGAAATTCAGCTCCTTTCAAGACAGAAGGGTCTCTGGCCATACATAGTGAGTTCAAAGTGCTATGTACAGACCTGCCAGGCCAAAAGGGGTTTAATTTGTGGAAGACAGCTTAATTCCCAATTTCAATGGGGACATGTTGGGGAAGGATTAAGCCTATAAGTGTTTCACAACAAACTGGAAGCAAAAAACACTGTTTCTACTGCAGCACATGGAGAAATAAAAATTATCTGCACCTGTCTTCTCTCAGTAAAACTCTTCAACTAAGCCACTGTTTTCCTGTGCAATGTAACAAAAATGACAGCTGCCTCAGAAGTTGTGTTTCGTCACTTTTGGTAACATCTTCTGTCTGCTCAATTATTCAGCGGACCAAGGGACCAAGCTTAACCTGGTCTTGTTCAAAAGCTTGTGGTCTAAGCTGCTGATCTTGAGAAGACTCTTTTATTTACAGGTAGTTGAACAGCAAAGTTTCTGTTGAGAAAGAGGCCACCTAGTGCTAAAAAAGTATGACATTCTGCAAGATGGACACCCTAGTACCAGGCTGAGGTCTCCCAGGCAGAGTGGGAAGAAGACCTGCTGACAATAACAAAAAGTAAGAAGATGATTTTAGACTCGTCTGTTGAAACAAAATTTCTCATTTTGATTGAGCCAGAAATCTAAAATATTGACTTATTTTCAGATTATCTTGTAATTTTAACCCTTTAAAAAAAATTTAAAAGGACCTTTCTGAAAAGAAAACTACAAATTTAACGTTTTAAAAAGGGAGAAAGCAATTACTTACCATTTTCAAATTGCAGCTTTTTATCACATTTCACATCTTGTTATTATCCAAAATAGCCATCAAATTTGGCCCAAATTAGTTAACTCCACACACACTTCTTGTTGAGCTTAAGGTTTAACAAAAATGTCCAACTTTGCCCTTAAATCTCTGGGACTTGGGAAAATGAGGTTTAAAATCTTCACTGGCTCACTCTGGAAACCCCCTATGCAAACACACTCACAATCCCTGAACAGTTTACAATTTGAGTCCAAGATACAAAACCAGGAGAAGGTAAACAGGAAGGAAAAACAATAAGACAACACCAGAAGAGCACATTATGTACAAAACATCTCCCTTCCCACGCTGCTGTAGCTTTTGTTTATATAAAAAGAAAGGGTTTCAGAGCAGATATCTCTTACTGAATGCTTGCAGAGCCACAAGCATAACAGATCACAATATCTAAGCAATACGAACAGTTTCAACCCTTGCCAACGAAGCCTTTGAAAATATGTTATCTGTTTCTAGATTTTGCAAATTCTGGAAAACACACAAAGTATTGTGCATTGTAAGAGCAAAGGTACAAGCTTTAAATGTACCAGCCAGGTTTCTTACTCCAGCATCCCTTACATGCTGCAAAGAGAGTAGCCCTTCTGTATTGGGCATCTAATTCTTGTGTTCTGCAGATACTGCAGGCACCTTTAGTTCATCACCTTGGTTCTCTTTCACATCTAAGCCATGTTCCTGCACTAGACAGTAAGAAACCCTAAATATGCACTAGTGTAAAAAAGACATTCCTATTTAAGGGAAAACTAAGCTACTTTACACTTTTTCAGAATGACCATATTGCTAGGTGGGGCAGAACAGATGAAGGTCAAAAATTTGCTCAGGGCTGGAATGGCTGATGTACCTAAGCTTCTGTAACTAGCAGCACAGTAGGTAAAGGCTACCACAGTGTCCAGGCACAGGATAGACACAGAACAAGTACATTCATACACTTGCTTTTTGAACATTCAATAACTTCTCTAGACAACTTATTAGCGCTTTGCTTTACTTGGTAGTCATGTTATATTCTTGTAAGCAATTGACAGAAATATACTTACAGTTCTTCTTAAAAGGTAGATTTTTTCACATATGCCTTTCTTTTTTTTGGTGCATGAAACTGCTACCAGAGGTGAGCGTCAAATTTCTAATCAACACATTTAATCACACTGTCTCTTCAGAGAAGCCACTATAGTGCTCACATAATCTCATTTGTCTGGGTTCCTGGAAATTACTTGGAAAAACAACAGTGTGCAGCTGCAGAATTAGTGCAGGGTGAACAGGGAAATGAGGTGCTCCAGCCTCTTCCTCAGCTCCAGTGTTTCTCCCTCAATTTAGAAAATGCAGAGGATCCAATTAGCAACATCAGGTAAGGCTTCCAGAGATATTGATGGGGCTCTGCATGGAGCACTTCACCCAGCTAGAGAAGTAGCGTACATAACCCAAAATATAACCCATACTACTAACATGTTCATATTACATTGGCTAACGGGTATTGGACAGCCTAAAGTCATCACCACTGTTGCTTAGGATTTGTCATGTGGACACTTCATACACTTGCTGGAGATTTCAATGGACAAAACTGACAGCAGCTTAAAGGGGCACCAACTATTCAATTTATCTCATTAGCTTTAGGCTTTTAAGTAACCTGTCCTTCAGAAATGCTTCAAGAGATTTCATTGACTGCAGAGTGAACGGAAGGAGATTAGCTCCTAACTTGACACCTCAGCTGGAGTGAATCAGAGACCAGCAGTCAAAGACACAAGACTGAATCACCAATTCTCTTCACAGCTCTTTTGCTGGCTACTTGTGAACAAGCCATCCTTTACCCCACCTCTCTGCCATCCCTCTCTGATCTTTACCTAGACTGGAAAGCTCCCACAGGCAAAAGACATCTCTACTCATTTGTGAGACAGTAAACCCTGTAGGGTCCTGACTTTCACTGCGGCCTGCAGCAATTATTGATGCATAACTTTACAATCTGAATTACTCCATCACCAGCAGAACTCATTTTGACAAGGCAACAGTACTCATTAAAGAAAACACCCTCCGTATTAGATTATTGTAAGGTAAGTACAATCTTCTACACCTGAGTAGAATATTAATGTAGAATTGGAAACAGCACCCTAGTGTTCGGAGCCTAGTCCCTAAGTTCGCTATATGTTGAATGAACAGAGATTGACATAGCCAGATGGTAATTCAGATTCTAGGTAGGTTGAACTGACCCCTGGAAGAGTCTGTGAATATTAACAGTTCCCCTTCATGATTTGGGAAGCACGTCTTAATTTACAGTAAAGCCTATATTGTATTTCTTTCCTTTCCCACCTACCTCACAAAATGTTTACATAGGAGACACAAAAGCAGAAAATCCCTCCCAAAAACTCTTAAAAGATTAGCTTTTATCATCTTCTTTTTGGAGCTGTCTAAGCAACAGATTGTTTAACCCAGTTAGTTGCACTTTCTGCACTAAAACACCATTGCAGACTAAAAGTTTATGATTCTAGATTTCAAGTAATAGATCAACAAAAGGGCAATTTCTATGTCCATTGACACAAATGTCAAAGGGCTCATTCTTTTTCAGGCTTCAGCTTTAAATGGTAGAGCCACCACAGCAGTATCATCAGAATTGGGACAACTATAAATGGCACGGGAGAGAAAAAAGAATATGAAATGAAGTTGTCCTTACACCGATATATAATTTTTCCCTGTTTCCACAGATCTTAACAATTGAAGAGGGGAAACCTGGACATAGGCGTATTCATATGAACAGCTTCTCCTGCTAGTTACCTGTCAGTTCCTACACTCCTCATCGGAAGGCAAGGGAACAGCATTCCCACCACTGGAACTATTAAAAGATGATCTGTTTCTATCATCAGACCAGAAAAGGAGACTCCTCGCACCAGGGTGCTTAGTAAGGAAATTTAGGAGGGAAATGTAGAAGACATGGATTCATGTATTTTGAGTTCTGCCACTGTATTTCTGCCCAAGAACTTTTCTGTTCCCACCTGCTATGGTGGGAGATTCTGCTCTGAGAGTACAATGACCAAGGTCCTATCAGGGGCTGCACATTCATGGGTAGTATAGGAAGGCAACAAGGAGGGAGTATACACAGATGACCATAGACTCTAAAAATGAAATGAGAGTAACACAGTCTAAGAGAGGAAAACTGTCTTCAGTTGCAAACTCACCCTAAGATCTTTTTTTCTAGCCCCTTCGTGTGGGTTTCAGGCTGGGAAGGAAAATCCCAGGCTACTTGCTTTCATGGGCCACTCACAGTTGTTTGAAGCCTTTGCTCTAACTGTTTGTAGGTGTCAGGTACCAGGGAGAGAAGCATGGATATGGAAGGCAAAATATAACTCATGAGATCAGCAACTTTTCAAATTTTAGGAAGAAAATTTATTGGGGTCAAGTAGATTTTCGCCTGGGAGACTGTCATGAAACCATGAACAGAGCTGTTCAGATCTTCCAGAAACATCTTGGGAAGGAAAAAATGTGGGGTCTGGATCCAAACCCACTGAAGGTGATAGAAAGACTCCTGCTAACATGAGTCGAGGTTTGTACCAGGCCAGTAGCTGCTCACCAGGAATTTGCACCAACAACTTATTAAGAACCTATGTTAGCAAACAATTTAATGCATCCACAAAAGTCAGAGGTTTTTAAGGAGATACTTCAGTCATCTTATGGCTCAGACTTTAGAATACATCCAGTCTCATCCAGATTATGTGAAGAGCAGACATCACGAAAAATGTAATCAGCTCAGTAAAAGCTTAGTATTAGCCACTGTTAAAAGCCCACCACACTTTTTCTCATTATCAATACATGATATCAAATCCAACACCAGAAAGGTTTGGTGGATGCTGCACACAGAATGGATTTTTCACCCTGCCAACAACTAATTTCTCTGACAAATGAAACACCTTTCTTACACTTTTTTTCAGAGAAATACCAACTCACTATCAGTAGGGTCTTTTGGCAGTGTAATTTATACATCCTTTTTATACACCTGTTAACATTAAGGCTTTCTGTTGTTTGGCTGGTACAGTTTTGGGTTTTTTTATCGTCTTCCAATTCTTGAAAATTGAAAGGGATTAGGTTAAGATTAGGTTAGTGTTTTAAGCATAAAGTCACAAAGATGGATGAAGATACTTTCATAGAGATAATGCACTGAAGATTCCTCTCTACCAATTGTCCCTAGGTGGGAGGATTTTCCATACTTGTTTTTTAATCCTCTGTATAGTTTATAATAATTTTTTGCTTCTTCTGTCAAAGTAAACTGGTGGAGGTATCACTTTGCTTCATTTCCTGAGACCTGACCAAGGGACAGCAGTTACCTTGAACTGATGTCTGACATTAGCAAATAGACAATCTCCTCTTGTTTCCCACTTGGTGAATCAGCAGTCCCCATGCTAATTGCATCAATAGATTTTGCTAAAGCAGAGTAAGAGGAATTCCAGGTTGACAAATAGGTCCCCGGAGAAATGCACCTGTCACTTACAGGAGAGCCTACATGGCACCACAGAGGCAAAAGCAACAGGACAGATCCGTGCCACTGAACGTGATATTCACAGGGTCATGGCGAGAGGAGCTACAGTGGTGTGCACAGGTTAGCAGCGCAGTATGCAGCCAATAGGTATTATCCACCACAGACCCCAGAAAGAAAAAACAAAGCAATGCATCTTTTAAAAGCACAGCAGTGCAGAAACAGAAGATGCAGTGGTCAACTGACCATTTGCTCCTTATGTTGTTTCTCACTGTATCACTATTCGAAAGGTATATAACATGAACATCCTAACAGTCTCTAGCTCCCTGTTACCCCAAAACACTCCTCCAAGCATTTGTCCCAGAGAAAAATACTAAACTTTCTAAATGTTCTACCCTTCTAAAAGATTTCTTTTAGAAACTTTTCCAAAAAAGGCCCTATATATTTCTTCCCCTTTATCTCCAAACAGGGTCATTACTTCCCCTCCCATAGTGAACACAAACCAGCTCTTGGGCCAGATCTTGAACCAGAACCAACTACAGCATTTGAGGTTTTAGTCCTGCAGGTAGGAAATCTGTAACTGCTACACTGTTCTATGTGGGAAGAAAAATCTAGACACAAAACCACCTTTGTGACCTGTTGAAGGAAAGGTGGTTTTAAAAGGAGTAGGATAGATGGAAACAAAGTCAGAAGATTTGGGATAGGAAGGAAGTGTCTGGGCCATGGTTTGGGGTCTCTCTTGTCTCTTCCTCACCGCTTTCTGTAACCTGCTTTGTCACACCAAGACAAGCTGTGGACCTGGCTGCACTCTGAGATGATTTCATCTGACATTGGAAACTGCAGCACTGAAGGCACAGAGTGCTTCCCTCAACTTGGAAATCTTCATTAACTCCCCGCTTCTGTTGCAGCTCCTCACTGCGGCACTTTGCTGGGGAAAATGAGCACCACCATGATCTGGGGAGAGCATTGCACTGACATCTCCTTCTCTTAATAGAGTAGGAGCCAAGTCTGTATGGTCCTACAACCAGGACATGACAGGACAAGGCAGGGAGAAACGCAAAATTAATAGCACCAATATTATCACATTAGCACAGACTCCAAATCCTTTTGAATTACATAGCCAGCCTGGGATCAGCCTTCTCAAACAAGTCGTGGAAAAGCAGAGAATATACTTCTCCCTAGCTGTCAGATTGTGCTCTTCTCTCATAAAAATGTTATTTTTGCTTTCAAAGGAGTGAAAAAGGAATTTCATGGGAAGCTGGTATTTCTGTTTTAATAATGAAATATGCATCAATCCAATTTTACTCATCAAGAGCAAAGAAGCTCTAAGAGTGCCCTGAATTTCCAGTATTCAAGTGGCCACTGCTGCCCAAATTAGCTCTGTTTCACAGCTGTTAATAGTAGTGCTTTGTGCCTGCTTCACAACTAACAAAAGAGCTTTATATTAACACAGGGACCTAAATAATTTTGTCCATTAAACACTAGTACATTAGACCCAAGGTGTCCCTTACAAGTATCCCAGTGGACTTTTCTAAACAATCTTGGCTAAGGCAACCTTGGGAGGTAAGTTTACTGAGAAAAATTGCTATTAATAATAACCCTTCCAGGGCTGAATCCAGGGTCTAGCACAGATCTGTTCTGGAAGTGTGACTAAAGCTGGCACCATGACACCATGCCAGTGGGAAGAAGGAAAAATAAACTGTTAGAATTAACATAAAATAAAAATAAAATCCCAGCAGAGAATGATGTGATCAAAGATTTAGATTCAAAATCCATTACATTAAGTAGGGTCTTTTTTGCCCCCCTGCACTGAAAATGATATTGCAGAAGCAACAAAAGTATATTCCTGACAGATCAAAATAATATTTTTATCTCTAGAGGGGAAAAGACTTGTTAATTTTTTGGTGGGCTGGGCAAAGAAATGAGACTCATATTGTTGTAAATATTAATTTCTTCAGTAAAGTGTTAAATCTCCAGGTACTTTACCTATTGGCTACATTTTTTGTATTTCCAGCAAAGCTATTTAATGTCTCACCTTCTCAGAGGAAAGAAATCTGAATGGAATTAAGGATACATGATCATAGCTAGCAAAATGAGCAGAGACAGGCAGTGGCACACAGAAAAAAAAATAAAGCCTTGATAGTTTAGACTGCCCTGGAACACTAGTGGAAAAATATTCTCTGCAATATTAATTTGTCCTTATTTGGGTAGCTTTTGTATCCTGATCAAAGCCATTTTTCACCACTTTGGTTGTGCCAATGAGTAGATATTAGTTATATCAGACCAAAAATATTTTCTAGAAAGAAATACTCTTTCAAGATGGTATTGATCTAGAAGTAGAACACACATGCAAACGTACCTGTCTGAATACAAACACATGCATATAATTTCTGCCCACAACTCCTTTTTTGAAAAGCAACCACCAATGTCTTTGATTCCTGCTAAGTTGCACTAGGATCAAAGACTTTGTGACTGCAGATCTTCCCCCTGTTCTCCTTCCTGAGAAAGCTGTACTGTTACACCCAGGGAGTGTAGGCTGGGCAGAGAAAGGAAAGCTGGACAGAGGATCACTTGCTGGAAGTCACCATCATTGTCTTTCCCTACTCTTCACTCCAGGGAATACGCCTGATCCAGGCCCCTTTTTCCCAATTGTGACCTGCCATGGCTCATTATGGATGGTCTGGGACCAGCAGAACCGTTCTTTGAAAAGTCCTCTCGGCAAGGGGACCATGCTGCAACAATGCCTGTGCCCCACCAATTCCTGGACAGAAGCAAGAGAGGGGCCACCAGGGAGGTGAATGCAGGCTGCCTTCACCCAAAGCCAGTGTCAGACTAGAAAGCATAAAGGTATCACATTAGATGATGCACTAAACAGCAATTTGACACTTCTAGAAAATATCAAAACAAATTTTTAAGTTGCAATGAAGGATTTTGGTCAGCCCCAAATTATTATTTTTATTTTTTTTTAGTTTATTGAAAATGTCAAGATGATTGTGCTGGGGGACAACCCAAAAGATTTTGCTTTTAATATTTTCTCTCCTCCTGCCCCTCTTCTTCTTTTTGCTTGCTCAGTGCTGTTCTTAAAGCATTACCACCTAGGGACAGGTTGCAAGAGGTCCAAATGTGATAACATTTTCCATACCCCTATCTGAGACTAGGAGAGGCCAAGGGGGAATGTAGTTCCTGCCAAACTTAAGATTTTCAAGGAACAATGCCTGTTACAAACCCACAGTGCTGCTGGGCCCCAAATTCTCCTTTTATTAAGAATCAGTCAGTGCAGCTCCACCTTGGGAAAAATCAGTCTCCAAGCCTCAGCCATGAGCCTTTCTCCGAAAAGGTGGTTCTTGCCATGCCTTTTTGGTTCCCTCCTTTGGCCTCACTGCATCAGACCAGGATGCTAATTGGAAAAGCAAAGCTAATTAAAACAAGAGAGGCAAAAGAAACTGTGGGGGGAGTGTAGGGAGAGGAAAAATAAAAGATAAATTCAAACACATAATAAAGAACATTTCTGCCCTGCTGTTCGTAAGAGGGATCTTGTAACAGTGGTGCAACAGCCCAGAGGCTACAAGGAAAAAAATTAAGCTACTGTGTATAACAATGAAAACATCAAACCCTTTGTGTACCACCAAAGTGGAAACCAAGATATAAAGTTAAGATGCTAAACATGTGTTTGAGGAGCACTGAAGCATGCCAGCATGTATTTGACTTCCACCTTCGGGGGAGTGCAGGGAGGCATGACTGAGATGTATTAAAGCCAGTGATGGCCGAACACTTCACTGGTGCATACAGCTCCAGTCAGGGGACAAACCCTGAAGTTCAAACACACAGATTTTGAAGGGTCATCCCACCAGGCAAACACACTGCCTCCCTTTCCTCTGGAGAGAAGTATCCATCATGTCTTGGGAGAAGGTGTCATAACCTCTCTCAGTGAGGATGCTTAGAGATGCTACATGTGCTCATCTTTCTACTGGATACTTTCGAATCTCTTACATTAGGACCAGTCTAGGTCCCATCTGCCACAGCAGGGAAGTGCCTTTGCGTGCAAGGAAGTGACAGAAGACCTGAAGTTTGTAGTAAACCTCTCCTCACAAATGTGACTTCCCAGTTCCTCATAGCCCCTAACGCAGTGGTGCATACAACAGTTTGCTAATGGAGAAGTGCAATGAGCAAGGCCCAGAAAAACTGCACATCAGGATATAAAAGGTAAGAATAGAGACGCTTTTTGTCTTCTCTAATTAAAGACCCTTTTTGTGCCGAAGTTCTCTAAGAACGATAAGGCCAGGCTAAATCTCAGGTGATGTAGAAACTTCTTTTTTGTCCAGCAAGTCAAAGGGGCAGAAAGAGGAAATGGGAGGGCCAAGACTCTCTCATTTCCCTCCTTGCACATCCCCTCCTCCCTTTCTTGGGAGTTCATATCTTTTTCAGATTTCCCAAGTGCCCCCAGTGCTGTTAACCCCTTTGCTGGCTCCATGCAGAGCTCATTGTGTTTCCTGCAGGTCACCGGGTTCGCCACGTCCCAACCTGCATACAAAAAAGAAAAGCTTGTGGCAGAAAATACGGACAAGGTCGTATTCCTGGCCCCTCAGAGGTGACTGCCTCCTTCAGTAATACAGCTCAAAACTCATTTTAAGGCAATTCAGACACAGGGAAATGTAAAATTCCCCAGGACTTCCAAAGCCTGTAGGAATAGATCCAAGTCTCTCAACAAACAAGTAGGAAAGACTGTTTTTCGCCTACAAGACCACTTTCTTTTCAGCTGAGAAAGAGACACGAATATTTGAAACACACACAAAATATCAAAAGGTAAACTCAACATAGAAGTCACTTTTTTTTCCTCCTCTCAAGCTAACTTTTTTAGTTCATTTAAAAAACACCTCATCAATGGGCTGTGGGGGGGAACACCATTCATGAGACGAGGTAAGTTGAAAAAAAACACAAAGATAAAGCAAGACTTATTGAGAACTTGAGCACTGTTTTGTATCACAGCAAGCCTGAGAGGTAGGCATTAATTTTCAGCAGTTCTGTCCCCCCAGAGTTAAACCAGCCTTCCTCCACCTGCTTTAATATGTTTGAAAGAGTTCCTGTTTCCAACGGATTTTGACCTCACTGCCTTTGCTTCCTCATCAGGTTCATAGTAAGTGTAATAGGACCTTAAGGACAAAGGGAGGAAAATAAATAAATAAAAGCAGGCAAGGACAATCGCAGAGCGGCCAGTGTTAATGTCACCATATAAAGGGTCTGTCAGCATTTCCATTAGAAAGTCCTATTTTCAAAGGTTTATAACTTGGCCATAAAAACACACTCTGAGCAGCAGCTGGAAACTTGGCAAACAAAATCTCACTCACTTTTGATTGATTTTTCTTTTTCTTTCTTTCCCCCTGTTCCCCATCCACCTTCGTCCTCTATCATCCCCCCAAGCCTCCACTTTTCTCCTTCTTCTGGACAGTAAGTTTGGATTGATTTAACCAAAGGAGTGCAAGAACATGCGTCCTGCCACACATTGTGCGATGCACTAACTCTGGTCACATTATGTCTTTTCTGATTGCTAGTGCTTTGTTTATAAAGCCTGCACACTTCTGGGGTTTTTGTTTTGTTTCCAGGCTTTGACACTGTCTCCCATAAAATCCTCATAGGTAGGCTCAGAAGGTGTGGGGTAGATGAGTGGGCAGTGAGGTGGATTGAGAACTGGCTGAATGGCAGAGCTCAGAGGGTCATCATCAGTGGCGCTGAGTGTAGTAGAGAGGCCTGTGCTGAGTGGTGTTCCCCAGGGGTCAGTACTGGGCCCAGTCTTGTTCATCTTATTTGTCAATGACCTGGCTGAAGAGACAGGATGTACCCTCAGCAAGCTTGATGATGACACAAAACTGGGCGGAGTGGCAGATACACCAGAAGGCTGTGCTGCCATTCAGTGAGACCCGGACAGGCTGAAGAGTCGGGCGGAGAGGAACATGATGAAATTCAACAAGGGCATTCCACCTGAGGAGGAACAAGCCATTGCACTAGTACAGGCTTGGGGCGGACTGCTGGAGAGCAGCTCTGTGGAGAGGGACCTGGGTGTCCTGGTGGATGACATGTTAATCATGAGCAGTGTGCCCTGGTTGCCAAGCAGGCCAATGGCATCCTGGGGTGTATTAAGAGAAGTGTGGTCAGCAGGACGAGGGAGGTTCTCCTTCCCCTCTACTCTGCCCCAGTGAGGCCTCATCTGGAGTACTCTGTCCAATTCTGGGCTCCCCACTTCAAGAAAGATGAGGAACTACTGGATAGAGTCCAGTGGAGGGCTACAAGGATGATTAGGGAACAGGAGCATCTCTCCTACGAGGAAAGGCTGAGGGAGCTGGGCTTGTTTAGCCTGAAGAAGAGAAGGCTGAGAGGGGACCTTATAAATGTCTGTAAATATCTCAAGTGTGGATGTCAAGAGGACAGGGCCAGACTTTTCAGTGGTGCCCAGCGACAGGACAAAGGGCAACAGGCACAAACTAAAGCGTTGGAATTTCCAGCTGAACATGAGGAAGAACTTTCTTACTTTGAGTGTGATAGAACACTGGAACATGCTGCCCAGAGAGATTGTGGATTCTTCTTCTCTGGAGATATCCAGAACCCGCCTAGACAAAGTCCTGTGCAGCCTGCTGTAGGTGCCCCTGCTTCGGCAGGGGGTTTGGACTACATAATCTGCAGAAGTCCCTTCAAACCCCTATGATTCCGTGATTCTGTGATTTTGAAAAAGGCATCCTCCAAAATTTTCAGGACAGAGCTCTCCTCTGAGCTGACTGCAAGTACTGTGTGTCAATGTACCAAAACCCCACAACTTATTTGAAGAGAAGTAGTTCATTAAACAGAGAGAGACACTCATCATGAAAGTACATGTTGCAGTCAGTGCTCTGTGGCATGTGAAGCCCAGTCAGAAATGTCAGGATAGCTCAACTAGAAATAGGAAATGCTGTATCTCCTCATCCGTCCTGGTTTTGACCCACCAAATCCCTTCTCCTCTCATATGAAGGGCTCATCTACATGGGATGTTTAAGTGAATATGACAGCAGCCATCTTGGCTGACACCTGAGACTAAACTGGAGACTCTAATCATGACTCTGCGCAACTTGAATTAAATTGCCAAGGCGGACGGACCAGGTACAGAGTGAGAATGCATAACATATGCTGAACAGCGGGAAGGCAGCTCTGTAGGTATAAGGAGTGACTTGAATTAAATGCAGATTGCCCTGGTACAAATCACTCCCCCAACAGCAGCTCCAAGTATTCACAACCAAAGACAGTGAGAGAAAGGAGGATGGAGGAGGAAGAGAGGTACATCAGTATGATTGGACAGGAGATTTAAAAAGAAATATCATTGAAGGTAGGCTTTAAGGTGATGCCAGGCAAACAAACATGGTGAAAGCAGAGCAAGGAGACTGAAAAGGGAGGCGCAAAAGGTTGAGAGTTCAGGTTCAGAAACATCTCAGTGTTTGAGATGCTTCTCTGAGCTGCCTGAGTCAGCAAAAAGGAGATGATGATGGGAAGGCAGTGGCCTCTATCACGAGATTTTCCATTCCAGTTCGCACTGGCAAGAGCATAAACTAATATACACAATAAAAACAAAAGAACGATTAAATGAGGAGGAAAAAAAGACAAAATATTGACAGTCTGAATTTTGGGTCATCACATATCTGAGTGTGTGTGGGATTATATTCATGCCTGCGCACTTGGTGTTGAATCCCACTAAGGGTTGTTTTTTTTTTTTCACCTCATGTCGCAATATAATTCAAGCTGGACAAAATGAGCTGACAAGACCAAAATAGCTATGTGTGTATTATGGACCACCTGAAATATTCAGTACACTTTTTCTATTTTTGCATTAATCTAAGAAAAATAAACAATAATATGAAAGGGCATAAGGAAATTACATCAGTATGGATGTACTGTCCTCATATCATGGTCTCATTTTTCAGACTCTGCACACAGAATTATCTTTAGAGTGAGACATCTCCTGCTTTCTGTATTGCACATACTAAACTGCCTAAGAAGAATTTTAGGGCAGTGTCTCTATCTTCCTCCAAGTATTTTATGTTTCAGCATCAGTTAAACATGAGAAGTGAGTTTAGATGCACGCAGATCAAAACTGAATCCAAGCTCTGTCAAAACTCTTATTCAGGGTTTTTTATCCAAATTCCATAAAATTATATTTTGTCAATGACCTAAGATATAAGCCTAACTTGCTCAGTGGCTTAGGGTTTCTCCAATATAACATACCAGTTACTCTATCTCAAACTCTTGTGTCTCAGTTGCCCCACATTCTATCCTTTGGAATAAATGCTGCAAAAATTGGTACTTTAAAGAAAATTAAAAAAAAGTCAACATAACATTAAACGAGAAGACAAATTTATTTAAAAATCATATGCTTACATTTCTGTCAGAGTATGTAAGCTCAGCAAATGCTTGTCCCCCATTAGAGTAGCGGTGTCCCCTAGCAGTGAAAAAAAGGGCAAGCAAATAAAATGTCAGGAGAGAACTGAGGCTGCAAGGAAGCTCACAGAGAAAAGAAGGAACACAGTAATTAGGAGAAGGACTTAGGGAAACAGTTACACCATCCCATGGAGTAAGAGATCAAGTGGAAAGAAGAGGAACCAGGAGAGACTTTGTTTTTGATGTTTTTAATTGATGCAATGCATGGCTGATGCCTGAAGATTTGCTACCAGTTTTGTTATTCTAATTAGCAAAGTGTACAGACAGGCAAACCAACATCAAAACCCTGATCCATCACAGCAGACCTCAGGCAGCTTCAGCAACAACTGAGGAGATGCGTAAAGCACCGTGACACCAAACACCCACACACTGAAAACAGAGATTTATGGGCTAGTGTGCAAGACTGGCAGGGAGACTGTCCCTTATTGAGGGACTGAGGGACCATTTGTGAGCTATAGCTGCAGCAGCAGAAGTAAGGCTCAGCATTAAAAGCACAGACACAGGGCTACTAGCTTAAGTCTGCACTTCAGGTGGGTGGGGGTGTTTGCTTTTTTTTTTTTTGACAGAAGTTCATGAATATGTTTGATATGTAGATGTAGATTTATATCAGTTGAGACAGGCTGAGTAAAGTTACTGGATAAGAGAGGCTAAGGAGGTGTGTGGTTAGGGATTAGAGTGCGATGATAAATGATAATACAGTTTCATAATTAGAGCAAATCCTATGTTAAAAAGGACTGGAGTCTGTTTGACTGGTAGATAGGTTTCTGGGTCTATTTACAGTCCAAAGGCACATTTAAACTGCTGAATCTCACAGTCCCAAGTAGATACTTTGACTGTGTGATAAGCATGTTTTTCATTTCCTTACCAAGTCCTCCTTATTCAGGGCACATCCCGGTTTCTGAAGGAGTCTTTTCTTTTTTAATGCTATCCAGAAGATGAGCTTGGAAAATGTGACCTAGTTTCGTAAATATTTGACCTCCCTATCTGTTGCACATCCCATCCTCACATTCCTCTGTCTCCCCACACAAACTGCCAGTAAAACTTCTGCTTGATGGCATCATCTCTCGCAAGGTAAAGGGGCAGCACAAAACGGAAAATTGCACAGAAAAATTAGAAGTGTGGTGTTTTCCTCTGAGGTATTTGCTTTACAGTTCACAAAATGGCTACCCAGCTATAAAAACATCAGTGAGGGATTTAAGTGCATCATATATATATATCAAGACAAAACAAACTTGGATATAACTAGGTATATCACAGTCCCAAGTAAATGACTCGAGGCATTGTAGCTATGTAGGAGGCTAATCTTGACATCATATCATCCCAATTACCAGTTTATTATTTCTTCCACTTCTATTCAGAGATGGATTTTCGAGTCTGATAAAACACATGCAAACGTGGAATTAGGAATTGGGGCTATTCATATGTAAGAGCTGAACCTGAAAATTATTCTTTGACATCATGAGTTTGGAATTATTTCAATAACAATGCACACAATTTTCGTCTTTTTTTTGGTTTTTTTGTGGAGGGAGTAGGTTTTGATCATTCACAGAGCTTCTTGAAACCCAAACAAAATAAATCCCTCTAACAGCAAGCTCTACCCCCCGCAAAGATTTCCTACCCCTTGTACCCCAATCTTTCCTCCATTCTGCTTTTTTCTTCTTAAATCACTCCAGGAAATTCCATTTGTTTTCTTCAAAATCTTCATCTCACCACTCTCCCTGAAAAGTACTTCCCTCACATAAATACCATGAAGTGCTAAACATATTTTTCTCTGAAGAATTTTTTAGACTGTTGCTAAAACTACAGCATGGCATTCAGGTGCTTTTAGTTTCCCTGGATTCAGGCTAACTCACAGCACACCATTCCCATATTTACCTTGTAGCTGTAGCTAGAGTCCTACCAGTGCTCAGATAGGGTACCTGCACCCAGGAAGTGCACAGTATCATATACAAACCTGAACATGTACTAAGTTACTTGTGTCCATGGGTGTATGCGCATGTATACACACATATGAAACACGTTCTCAGTAGACTACTAAGCACCTTTTAATCAAAGTCCCTAACTTATTCTATGCAGTCTTATGATCACCTCATAACACTTTGCTATAGAAAGAACAGAGTTGCCTGACATGATTGCTTATGGTGGAAAAAGGTACACTATGACCAAGGAGACAAGTAGAATGTGCAGGATTGAAATAATGAATTTCAGGCAAAGTGATGTCTTTCAGCAGCCAAGCAATCAGAAACTGAGCTGCAGAGAGTTATCTAACCTCTGAGAACCATGCCTTAGACATGGGACTTTATGGACATAATCACATACTTCTGGTTTCTCTGCCTGCAGCCTCCATCTACCCTGTCCCTCAGGAAAAAAGTGTCCAGAGACATAACCCCATTCATTTACTCAGGGGAAATTTTGCATTCCCAAAAATGCAGATCACAGTCAGATTCTTCCCCAAAATGGAAAGTTCACAGGGTCCCCTGGCACCTATAATTTTACACGCACAAATGGAAAGAACAGGAGAACACAGCTGTATTCACCAACACAGATTATTATCATTTCAAATAAAAAAAAAACCAACAAAGGCCAGCCAAACACTCTCTGGACATCCACATTTGTATGGTTTATGGCAGGTGCAAACCTAGAGGCCGTTAAAAAAAAGCCTAACTTTTAGAAGACATATCCATAGCTTAATGTCTTTTGAATAACATCACTGCCTTCACTACACAGCATTTGTTTTGTGAATAATCTTCCCCAACAGCAGTTCTACATTTTCTTCTCCCCATCTTTCATCTTTTTCCATGAATGAGAGGCTTAAGCCTTTGAGCACTGGTTCCCCCCAAAATTAGTGTTTTTTGTGGCACTTTATACAGATATTAGATAAGAACCATATTAATGAAGATGTCTCCCGTGCTTCACTGCACTACCACAGGCTTCACGAAGAGTTAAACTCCGTTGCTAGAAATGATGTGTAGCTAAACTTGTGTGGGAGTCTAGTACATTCACAGCTTCAGACAAGTTATGTGCAGTATCCCAAAAAAACCCATATTCTTTAAGAGTCAGACTTGCAGCAAACATGTTTACTTTCAGCACAACCAACTCGACCAAAGCATTGTTTATCAAGTGGTAATTCTGTAACCCACAAGAACACAAAGAAAGGTCTTCTCACCACCCAAGCAGACCCAATGCAACTTCTTGCAAAGGCAGAGATAACCAGTTAGCTCAAAGGAGTAATTTCAAAGCTGACAGTGAATATATCTGCTCCAAATAACCCTTGGAAGTGTCCTGTTCCTGTTGACTACCAAAGGCCATCAACTGCAGCTGGTCTCCTACATTTGAGTGGTCTGAGTATCTCTTCACCCAGCTCCCATTCCCTCTCCAGTGAGCTAACTATCTGCAGCAATTTTTGAGTGCTCCTGTCCACTGCACCAAGGAACGTGATTCACTACCAGGCAGAGCAGCATTGTCTTTTCTCTGAGATGCAGGAGACCCATATCTAGTCTAAAGAGGTGACATTCCAAAGAGCACGGTGTCAAGACCCACCACAGTATACACTTACTATTCTGAATCCAGGAGCAATATATGTGAGGATGGTTGCTTGCAGCAAGACAGGAAAAGTTACCTAAAGGTTAAGTGACTTATTTCAGAACTTGATGCATTTGCAAGAGACATTTAAGACTAGGAAACAGCTTCTATTTCCTCCTTAATAGGAAGGAAAATTACAGTCTCTAACAGCAACCTGAAAAGATGCTGGAATCTCTAACCCTGGAGCAGGGGTTCCTTTTCTGACTATGGATGTTTTTTTCCACACTTCATTAGAAAGGGTGGTTATGAAAAGAAAGACAGTAGAGAAGCTCTGGTGCTTCAGCATCGTCCAGAACAGCAAGGGCTTTGCAAATTGCCATATTCAACTCAATTAATATGGATGTACATGGGGGCAGCAATTTAGCTGTGGGTTTATGTACGACTAGATAGATGCAGATATCCTCACAGTATGCTTGAACATAGATATATATTTATCTGTGTAAGTGTATCTAAAAATCTTCAAGACAGATAAAATGCACACAGCTGTTAGCAGCTGAAGCGGGCCTTAATTACACTCATGATGTCATGGTAACATCTGACAAGCTTTGCCTTCCTGGATGGGAACATTTGCCCTCTTGGAGTTTCAGTGTACCAAGAGAGAGGTTCTAAGGAAAATTAGAATAAAACTCACAACTTTCTCTGGCCTTTGTGTCTTCCTGCCAAGGCAAAAGGGCTGGGAAACTGTATTACTCTACAGGTCTGACACATCAGAACAAGGCAAGAGTAAAACAGTACAGGAATTGAAAGGATGCTGGCACTTCAAATACTTTATTTTGCTGAGAACTAGCATTCAGTCTAAGATCTCAAAGCATTATCATAATTATTTTTAACATATCTAAGGCATCATTAATGCCAATAAGTCAAGTACATGCAATCATCAGTGGTAACATCTGAGCTTTTATTGCTGTTATTCAAGTAAGAAGACCAATGAGAGAAGGATGTTACCCATTTCTCTCATCATCCCGTATCAAAGCAGTGACACAGCCAGGAAAGGAACTTAGCTCTGTTCCAACTACAAGTCCATACTCTCTGCTTAAGGACAGCTTGTTTAATCTGCATTCACTGATGTCCCACAACACTTCTGAATAAATTCTGCCTTTCAATGGAATAACATTTGAAAACATTCAAAACTAGGAAAAAAACCCAGTAATGGATCTGATTCAGGAAAAACCAGGAAATCACTTGGACTGTTTATTTCAGTAGCTGTTTGCTGAGAAAATACTAAATAATGAGGACAAAACCCTTTGGAATGTTGACCTGGAAAGGAAGTAGCAAAGCAAAACTCCTGCCTTTCCCTCTGCCAGAATCAAATAATTTATTGTTTTCCCTTCAAAGTCTTTGCAAAAGTAGTGATTCCTATGAATAAGATGTTCAACAAGCCTCCTCACCTCCTTCCTTGCCATACCTTAAAAATGAAAAAACCCAACCCAAACAGGAGAAAATACCACACACCTAAAGCACCACATATCAAGACTGCTTTAATTCATCTGGCTCACGTGTACATTTTCCAGAATATTTGGCAAAAAAGTAGCACTACGGAGCGCTACTTCAACAGTAAGCATCCAGCTGGTGAAAGTGGTTTCAGAAGGTTCCAGAAGCACAGGTCAGGAGTCTGCGATCTGAACTTGAACTTCTAAATTCAAGTGGACTTCAGGTTTGGATTAGTTAACTTAGATTTCTTCTATAGGTTAGGGGCATTGACAGGCACAGAGGACCATGTCTCTGAAGGTGCCTGTCCCTTTTACTGGCTATAAAATGGGCCCAGAACAGCCCACTTGGGCATGGACAGTTGACTTTCAGACGTTGGAGTTTGGGCAGGATGAATCTCCTTCAACAGTTCTACTAAAGCCAGCAGACATACAAGAGAGTGTGTCAGTGGCAGCTTTGCTTAAATCACGCAGATGTGGCTCAACAGCCTTACTTTGCTCTTGCACAGAAGGATGTTGGCAATGCAGAATTCATGTGTTTGTACAGCAGGCCTCCAAATGCTACTGTAATACTTCTAAGAAAGAAGAACTGAAAATCCTAATGAAAGCAAATTTGCATACAAATGAAAGTTATTTTTGTACGCACTGTTCCCCCACCTCCAGTTTCATTCTCTTCTCAGAAATTCAAGGATGCATAATACACGAGGAATTACTGCTGGACAGAAACCTTGTTTCCATTTCCCACAAAATGAAGAAACAGCAAGATTTCTCACAAAACATACTTGGCTGTTTTATGCAGTGATGTGTTTAAGTAAAAGGGAGAAAAAAAGATTTGTCTTTTTTTGTAACTTTAAAAAGGTGAAGAATAGTGCTAAAGAGTGGAAAGTTGAAATGCTTCATTTCAGAAAACTGAAGCAAAAATGAGAAAAGGGATAATCCCTCTGGGCCTCTCCCAGAATTTCAGAGGGCACAGCGCTCTAAAGTGTTTGAATATAAGATGATATTTTTACATGAAAATGTCTCTTTAATATTTTGAGAAAAAAATTATTGTTTTTTTTTACTAAGCACTGAATACATACTAGTTTGTCTCTGAAGACTTCTCACATATTAACTACGAGATTCTTGCATCATTCTTTCCTAGGAACCTATGTTCCACTCCTCTCTCTCCTACTCCCCTCCCCCCTTTAATTTTATTATTATTTTTTTCTTTCATTTCATAAGCTCTCAGCTTTTTAATACGGGAGCCTTTTATTTCTATAAAACTGCAGCTGCTTTCATTTAGTTTTATGGATTTAATGTATTTAGAGGTTCCAAGAGAAGCTTGGAGCTGGCGGTATTATCCAGACATTTGTTGCTTAGTGCCTTTTCTAATGACAAGACTTATCTGATTCAGAACATTTCATATCTGTAGAAAAATTAATTCTCTCTCCCTTTGTCTTTAGGCCTCAAGATTTAATTTGTTCAGGGTATTCTTTCAAACATTTTTTTTTTCCCTTTGCTGATACCCTGATGACTTACTTCCAGTGCTGAAGTTGTTCTTCCTGCTGGCATTTGAGTCTGAACGAATTGCAGCTTAGTACTTACGTGCCTTCTCAACACCATGGCACCTGAGCTCCTTTCAGTATTTAATGTCTTTTGTCCTCCTGCTCTGTGATGTAGAGGTTGCTATTCGCACCATGTTACATACAAGAAAATGAGACAAAAAGGGAACTGGACCTCATATCTGCAATTGATCGACATTGATTTCAACATGAGTTATGCATCTAAAATACTCTCCTGAATGTAACCTTAAATGATTTACTTGAGGCTGAACAGGAAGTTTGCTGAAGGAGTGGAATTCAGCTTGGGCATGGTATTTAAGGTCACCATACTTTCCACCAAAACACATCCCAATCTACACTACGATGTCTGTGGAGGCATTGTTTATGGTAAGGCAGACACATGTCCATCAGAGAAAATTGGTCCATGCAAGGTTGAAACTTTTTTGGACATTGACCTCAAAGTTGAGAAGCACAGTAAGACATGTTGCTTAATTGAAGTTAGCTCTGGAGATGAAACTAAATAATCTAAATCTGTCCTGTGCTGGTTGCAGATGGACAGCACATGAGGCAACCTATTAACATTCACAAAACCCCAGGATCTTTTCATTGGTTTGTTCATTAGACAAGTCTGTACATTTAAGACTACTTCGTCCTCTCGTCAGAGTAAACCAAGGACAGCAGCAGGATACTAAGGCATGGACCAAGACTTTGCAATTACTGAAACACCTATTTAGTTATCACTTGCTATTATTCTGTCACCTCTATAGCACAGGACAAAACTGCACCTGTTCAGAAGCATAGTTATTATCCATATCTATTTTCTCTGTTTCATCTCTCTACTTTTTGTCCTCTGCAATAACTCCTGAGGACCTTTAGAAGGCCTCATATAGCCTTCCTTTTCACCCCATCTATTAACCTGATCAGCAATGAAAATGTTCATTGCAATATTCATCCATCATTTTTTGGCTTTATGGTTAATATCCTTTAATACATTTACAGGGAATTCACACCTTGCAGAAACAACATTTCTAACCACTTAGGACAGTTCACTGTCTTTCTTGGTTAAACTCTTCCTGCTTTTTTCTTGCAGTGTTAAGAAGTAGACCGGAGATAGTGGAGATTCCTTAAGAACAGTTTTCAAATACTTATTTTGCAAACTTTTTTTTTTAAAAAAAAAACACCATACTTATATTTAAACCTTATTTGTTTCACAATCTAAGCCTGAAAATGTGTATACTGAAAATTGACAGTAAAAGCTGTTGTAAATAGATCTGAATGTAAATTTCTGAAGTTGTGAAGTGTTCGCAAAAACCATATTGAGGAAAAAAGAAACTAACCCTAGGATCAGACAATAAACTTTCTCCAAAATCATCAAGACTATTCTGCCTGTCTTTCAAGTAAGCTACCTGTGTCTCCTCCTTTTCAGAAAAACTGAGATCATATCAAAATTTGAATTTGGGGGTGACTGGGACTGGGTCTGGAGGTGAGAAGATAGAAAAGAACAGAAACAGAAGAATAAAATTCTGTGCCTTTTGCCCCCACTTTAAGTCTTCTGGAAAGCTAAACTTTAAAATACTAAGAACAGAAGTCTGCCCGAGAAGGAAATACATTCTCATGGTTTAAAGAATCAGGTGGATAAAATCCACACCCCATATATGTCAAAAACAATTATCTCTACCCTTTTAAAAGCTTATCTTTTTTAGGCTGTTCAGTAAAACCAAGAGGAATAGATTTGATACTTTGCTGAAGTACATAACTACAAAAAAGTCCTTCAGGTATACATACCATTGGGAAGATAAAGGGTACCCCTCAAACACCATCATATGCATTCCCATGCACCTACTTTCAAGACTTTTGATGGAAAAGTTATAAAAAGGTTGTATCGTATCAGCTGATAGAGGCAGGCCAGTTATAACTGCAGGTACCACCATCCCTGAAAGAGGAGGAAGAACAAGGGATAGGAATGAGGCTAGCTCTGTGTTTTCCATTTGAGTCCCACAAGACTGTTAAATATGTGTGCTAAATGCCTCACTGACCACTGAAGAAAGATTGTGCTAGGTGCTGCACAGAGCTAGACAGCATCTTTAGCAGCTTACAACCCAAAAGGAGGTGACAGCAAGTGACTTTTCAAGGATCATAGCCAAAAGGTCAAGAAAAAGAGGAAGCAGAAGCAAAAGCCAGGTTTTCAACCCAAGGGAGTCCTTGAGTAAAATGTGGAGAGAGATGATGCCTCCATATCTGCTAACTCTGCATGTGGGCACCTTCCCTGCACGTGCAGGTTTGGGGAGAACCTTCAGAAGGAAATGCTGCCCGGGGTACTCTGGAGAGATGAACAGCAGAGGACTGTTCTCCAGCTTCAAGATGAGACACACAGGCTTCCTCCCTGGAAGCCCACCTGAACAGCACCATTGTCTCTCTTTGGGTCAGTGCTTTGCAGTTCCCTCATGCAGGGTCTTGATGACAGGGAGTTTTTTCTTGCAGGGAGCAGGCAATACAGCTGGGATGGGAGCATCACAGGGCATGCATCACAGCATGTGTATTGCTGTACATCGCAGCTCTCCGGGCTCCTCTACAAACAGATTCTCCCCTGTTTAACTTCCCAACAGAGCTGCACACAGAGCTGAACTCCGTATGCTCCATTTCATATCTGTTCCCTTATAAACCTTTATTAAGGCTTTATGTTACACAACTATCACCAATACAAAACTATTGCATTTAGGCTTCCAGGCGACCGAGTGCATTAAAACTCCTTGCGAGGAATGGCAGGAACCAATTCCTCATTTTTACTGGCTGGGAACTGAACCTTAATAGGCCACAGAACACAAAACTCATAAACCACCAGGGTACGGGGAGGACGAGAGAGGGGGAATAAGGAGGGAGGAGGGGGTGAAGTCTGTTGCTGAGGTTATGAAATTATAACAGAAAAAAACAAAAGATGTGAAGCAGTGTGCGGCAAGGAATTCTCTCCACGCATGGTGGAGTTAACCTTGCCACGGATGTCCAGCAGCTGTAGGGAAAACAAATAAAACAGGACCATGCTCTTAACAAAGAAAGCTTCACTCCTTGACACTGGAATAGCAGCAACCTTCATCTCCAGCCCCCATGCTCCTCAGGAGAGGCTGGGGATTGCTGGCTCAGGAACGAGTTGCTTTTGCCTAGCAACCAGCGCAACGTCCGTCTGTCAGCTTGGCCTACAGTCGCTTCTTTCCACCTTCCCCCCTTCTCCACGCATGGTGCAGGGTCTCCAAGCTCGTTTGTCAGACTTCATCTCCATCCACCTCTAAGCCCATTCGAAGAACACACTGCTCCCGTACCAGCTGCAGGTAGCGTGATGGTTTGGGCCTTTGGATAGTCCTTCCCGTCCCCCTTCATCTTATTCTGCTTTTGCAGACTTTCGTTGGAAAGCTCTCAAAGGAGGGACCACCCTCTTCAAGAAGATACTTACAAATGGATTCACCAAGTAGGCGGCGCCAGACATTCCTGTAAGCACACACATCTTTTTCTGCCTGGCTGTGATGTTAAAATGTCTGTTTCTGCTGATGGGAACACATTCTGTATGCAAGGATATTTTTAAAGCAGGATGTGGGACAAAGTCAAAACAGAAAAGAAAGACAATTGGAAGGTAATTTCTAAGGTTTGCTCTCCCTGGTATACATCAGGTACAGTAAATGCAGAAAAAATTTTGCAGATTAGAGAGAAAAAGTCAAATCTACAACTAGGAACACTTCCCAGTTAAATTAAATTCTGCAGCCTCTTATTCTGATGTTGAAAGTTACTGTCAGGATTCTGCCACACTGTGTCACTCTGACCTGAACAACAATAGGTGGAGGATGACACTGCTTCCTGGAATAGAAAGAAGTCATTTCACCCCCTTGAGCAAGAAAGGAACTTATTAGGAAATTAAACAATCTGAAATGCAAAGACAAGCCCTGTAAACGCAATTGTGCTCCAGTCAGCATCAGAAGGGCTGGCCAGTCTCCAAAAGTTGGAGCAAGTTAGTCCCTGCATCAGGGTTGCTTCAAATCAGAGTGGAAGATAATCACCCACTTGAGGCACCAGAGAGATATTTACTTAGTGTGTTCTGAATTTGAAAATGGAAAATTATGAGATATATGGCAGCAGTTACGTTCCAGAGCTTAAAGTTGTTATAATGCCATTCGTCTAACCACAAATCAGATTCTTCAGAGCAAGGGTCAAAAGGAGCCAGATTCCAGAGATAAGAGCAGTGTGTATCAGGTAAGTTTAGCTTGGGAGCTGCCTGGTATCACATCCCATCCCACCATCAGGAATCCTCTCCCCTCACCATCAGGCTCGTCTTTTAAAGTATAAAGTATTTTTTCAGGTTTTGAAACTTATAGGAAATGCCTTTCAATTACAAAATCTGTGTGGACAGAGGAAGAACATTTGAAACGAAGGAGAGTTTGTTTTTTTTTTCTCCCCTTCCCCTGTAAAACTATTTTTTCTTTGAAAATAATATGCCTTTTTCTTCTGGAAGGGAAATTTGAGCAATACAGGGAAATTGCTGCACAGACCAGTGCTTGGGATATACCAGGCCCTGGGAAATTACATCCACAACCTAGCCTAATGGCCAGCCTAAACACAGTGCTATGAGATGCTGAATTCAACCATGCTAACCTTAGCCAAGCATTGGCAGGAGTGAGGCAGAGGGTCGTTGTCACCCTGCTGGGTTGCTAGTGCAGCACCAAATTTTCTCATCAAAAAGCTTTTCGCTATAAAAAGGTAGAAGAGACAATGTTTTTTTTAACATTTTTAATGATACCAAATTCAATTGAAACGAGCTACTTTGTCATCAAGGCTCGTTATCGATTGCAAGCTGAACATTCTCGGCAAAACTGGGATGAGCAAGAGTAAATCTTACATAAAAAGCACGGTTCTATTGATCACAGCAGCCGCCACCGGCTCTCCACTGAAGCAACAACCAGCTACATTAATAAAAATGTAATCCTCCAGTAGAGAGGAACCCATCTGCCTTCCAATCCACTCTGCATCATACTCTTCCAAACGCTCTTGCGAGAGAAAGCAGACCAGTCCATCCCCCTGATAAAACACTATTACTATGCGGTGACACCATCACACTTGATTTAAGTACATCTGGCATTTTCAGGTGTAATGCCTGAAGCAATAATACTAAAAAACCAGAACAACCCTAGTTACGCCCTCTGGGAGTTGCATGTGTGTGAACTAAGTAACTTACAGAGTTCCTATTTTCATAGTATCAAGCTCTTTACATTCAGTAATGTATTTATCCTCCTCCTACCCAGGGGAAGGAGAGGTCAGTGCTGCTTCTCTTGCTTTTCCAGCACTTACTTAGATCTTCATTTTCTATTGCATGGGAGTTGGACACCTGAATCTTTGTGTGGGTTTGAACCCAAGAGCCTTGGTCATGGTCATGCGGGAAGATATTACTGTGACTGAGAGCTGACTTGGACACCAGTCACAGGTCAGACTGCAGGCTCTGCTGGAAGCGGAGTGTGAAAATTACAGCAGGTGTCCCTGAGGATGTAGCAGGACTTCTATCTTCATTTCTACTGCTATGAAATGACATCCAGATTTCTGCAGACACTGTTGTACACATTTCGCTTATGACCACCCACACTGTCACATCAGCATGCACTTTTAGATTAAACACAGGGAAAAGGAGGCCCACTGCCCCTTGCTCTCATGATGAATGCTGTGAGAAGTCCCTTGCCCCACCATTCTCCTTATTCTTTAGGCTTAGACCTAGAAACCTCTGCCTCAGAAAGGTTCCTGGGGAGAAACCTTGGTGAACTCCTCCCATTCCCCATCCTCCTTGCACTCTCCGCAGCCCTGCCTTTATGCTCGCTGGGCCCATTTCAAAGCAAGAACGAGGCCAGCAGGCACACATATGGATTCAAGCTTGCTTTTCTGGACAGCACTGGGCATTTTTGATTCAGTAAGCAGAAGAAGTTCAGGAGACGACCAGGTGTGCCAGATTTTGATCTCGCACAGACCAAACATACAGGGAGACACATGGACCGATGGAAGCCCATAGGGATATGCAATTGTGCAAGGGGATACCTGGAGCAAGGGAACTCTGCAATCACAGCTTAAGAACAAGCCTGATTTTCTTCTTGCGGTGTAACCCAGTAGCAATTCCGGGAGCTGCCGCTCCACAGGAAAAGGGACTAGGAGACAGAGCAGAAGTGGGTGGGGGATTTCGATTCCCGTCTGTCACAAGCTGGACCCTCACACAGAAAAGGACACATGTAGCTCCTGTGTGGCCACGTGATGCTGGGGACTACAGGGCCTCTGCTCAGCAAGCTGAGGAGTTAATAGAAGCAAAACAAATCCCCCTTATTTGCCTCAGGGTCAAGGGTCAGTGTAAGTAAATCATTAATTAATACGCTGGTGCCTCAGTGCTATTGACAGGGTTTTGTGTACACAGTGGGACTGTGGCACCCCCTGCAATTAAGCAGGCAGTGAACTATCCTACTCCTGCTACCTCCCGCTCGGCTCAAGCAGGCTCACTTAGTCCCCTGTCTTCTTCCGAGTCTCCTCTCTGTTCTTCCTCTAAGCATGGGGTACCAGCCACCCCTGTGCTCATGCTTCTCGTCTGCCCAGCAGAGCTATCTCCAGAAACCAAGCCTCCTCATTTTGTTGCTTTCCAACTTCACGCAGCACCTGCTCTTTTGATAAAAGTCACTAGCTATGCATCCATCAACATATGCATTTATTTTACCTCCTTGCTCAGGTAAAGCTGCACCTACAGCCTCTAAAGAGCTCACAGGTGCTTGGTGATAACTCATCAGAGTTAAGACACTACACTGTCTCAGACAGAAAAAAATGCTCTTCACGTTTCAGCCTCTATATTTTAATAAGAGTCTGTGATCCTAATACCTTACTAATGGCACCTGGATTTCTGGTATTTTTCCTTTTAATCAAAACAGGTCTGTTGACAGCCTGATTTCTATGCCAGCTGGGAAACTGCCTTATAAAAACCTGTCCTTTCAGAGACTCCACAGTCACAGATCCTCTCAACAGTCAGGCCTACACTGTCAGAGGAGCTCCAAAGAAATTTTGTTTACACTTTTCTTTGCAGAGGAATATGCTTTCTTTTGGTTGCTCTGGGCTTCAGAACGGTGTTGGCCTGCTGTCTGAAGCCAGAGGTTGTTAACAAAGACCATCTGCCTCAGAGCTTCACTGAGATCAACAATTTTGAAGCTGAACTTTGAGTCCCAGGGAACTTCATCTGGAAACCCAAGATCGGATTTCGTCATTCCCAAACCCAGAATTCAACATTCCATTGGTGTTACGTGATGGGACAGCTCATGGTCTGTCAGTTCCAAACTACATAACAGAGACTGTCCTGGCAAAATCTTAATGTCTATTTGTGCAGCTACTAATCAAAACAATTACACCTGCTCTGATCTACTTAAACACTTCTGAAATACAAGCATCTGGACAGCCACCTTCCTCTACTCTCAAAGCACCACATCAGTTCAACGTGATCTTAAAATCTTTGACCTATGTTTCCTCTAAGATAGGAATGACGTGACAAACATGATCTTACAATAGTAGGACCTCTGACAGTCCCACCCCCAAACACCTACAAAATGCTGTCATATTAATCTGATTCCCACCTCAGTTTCCCACACACACAATTTTTTTTTTTTAATTTAGGAAATTCAGATAAGTGCCCAGTCATGTCTTCAATATACCTATGAGAAATTGTTACTTTGGGGAAACAGTACAGTAAAAGTCCTCTGGTACAATGTTCGTTAGCTTTCCACAGAACTTTCAAGAGGGAGAACAAAAGCACAGTCTGTGCAAAGTCCCTTTTCTCCCTGTTGTTTGCAGGCACTGGAAGGGCTGATGAAAACTGAGAGGGGGAAGTATGCAGCTGAATATCTCTAGAAGTTGTGCAAGAGCTTTGCTCAGATTTTGAGGCACCTTAGCTATGACAGACTAGTTAGTCCTCAAGAATTTTGATAACTCACAAGTCTGCCTCATTTCAAAGCTTAAATGCCAAGATATCATTAATTTTAAAGGTGCCTCCAATGCATTAGATTCAACTGAAATTTCAAGTATGATGATGGGACCAGCCTGTCCCAACTTAAGCCTTCCTGCCCCTCCCTTACACCCAAGTACTCTCTTCTTTCACTTGCACTTTGTTAACAGAAATGGTAATCTTTACCTATATACTCTATCTACATGAAGAGAGCACCTACACGCTAGCAAAATTTCTCTGTGCAGTGCACTTGTGGCTTATGCATCATGGTATTTCAGGTTACCAGGACAAAGGCTGAGAGAATCAACACTTTCCTCCTCTTTCAGAGTATTCCACTGGTATTTGCCTTCTTTGTCTTTTAGCATCCAGTTCACAGCCCTTGCACTAGCTACATGAAAATGCCACCCTGAACTGTTCCTGAATCCAATGGATGTTAAAAGCAGAACGATGCTAGCAGCCAAATTAACAGCACGTAATTAGTCTCATGCATAAACCTCTTAAAAAAGTACAGGGCACTTGGTGTCAAGATTAGACAATTAACTTTGTCAGAGCACAGGAGAATGCGCTGAAACGCTTACATTTGCAACATAGTATTAAGTCTGCAATTCTCACAGGGACTCATGTGAGTAAATACTCTAGGTCAAAGACTTGACAGCCTTATTTAGATTTTGCTCACTTAGTGCAGGCTCTGCTCAAGTAAAGACCACACATAATCCAAAGAAAGACTTCAGAGTTTGGCTCTGTGTTTTGACATCCTATAAAAGACTGGCTGGAGCATAAGCAGGATCAGCAAAAGTAAGCCCTGCCATATACACAACTCTGTCTGAAACCAGTGCTGTTTTACATGCTAGACAGCCAAAACATGACTGTTCACTGCAGCATATTCTTCAGTGCCCAGCTAGCCAAGCGCTAAAAACATCCCAAGCTGGGGAAGGACTTCTGCCAATTCCCTTTATGGTGAGATGTGGCATCAACAGAATGATCTATCAGCAATTCATATCTATGATCAAATGGGCTTTTTTCCTGGGGAGTGGCAGACCCAGGGAGATTAGCACCTGTCTCTCTTCCATTTATCACTGGCAGGTGCTTGAGCAAAGCAAGATATCAGCTCTGCCAAAGTGAACAAAGCTTCCAAAAGATAAGATGGGTGCGCTGGCCACTGAGATAGTGCTCACTCAGGAAACAGCAAAGGAGCCTGTTTAGCAACGGTGGCTTTGTGAACTGATAGGAGGAACATGGTAATTCATTAATATGGTGAGTATTAGGAGACAGTGTAGAGTTACCAGGAGAAAGCCTTCTGCAGCACAAACAAAAAAATTTTACAGGCCCTAAAAAATCTGGGGACCTTGGTGACTCTAAAACATCAGGACCAGACAGGCACAAGCTAGCTCTATTTAAGCTAATCCCAGAGCTGAAATATCAAGGAAACCTGGGGTAGAGGCATGGATGTGAGCATGCTCTGATCTGGAGGCAGTCTGGCCACATTCACGCAGCACCTGACCTAACAAGACCCACTTCTCCCCAGACAGCACTCCATGCAGCTTAACTCCATCAACTAGGTAGCTGGAGCTCTGTATCATACTCTGCTTTGCAACCACCTGGTGTAAATACCAGATAGCAAAACAACTTTTCTAAGTAGGACATTTATGATAACTGTTGCAGGAGTCTCATCAGCATTGAAGAGCTCAGGTGTGTGGAAGGCGAGAAAACAAAGTGAGCTTAGCTACTAGGCTTGTGGTTTCCTTAGACCATGTGAAAACTAGAACAGGATATTGTCATTACTATGTAAGTAAGGAATGGAGGAGAAATGTCCCCCTTCTTTCAGTTTTGCTCAAATGTTGTCGAGACATCTTTGGGAGAACTTTTCTTCAAATTATTGGGCATATAGTAACAGAACAGCACAAGGCTGCACTCATTCAACCAGAAGCAGAAGTTTAGTACTGTGATACTGCTTCTTGCACCACTGAAGTCTCCAGGTCTTCACAATTCAGAGACTTTGCAAAAATATTAACTCACAAAACATTAAAAGACTTGCCTGACACATGAATGGAAATGTCTGTCAAAAGCTCTGACCCAACATGCTGGTATGTAATATCTTGATAATCCTTTAACATAATAAAAGTAGATATAATTTGGCCTTCCCAGTTTAAGGAAAAAATAGTTCCTTATGAATTTGTTTGATGTAAATAAACCCTCTATTTATCTTTGTCTTTAATAAATTCATACTTTTTTAGAAAATACTTTATATAAGAAGACCCACTGAGCTATATAATCTCATTTTAAGAGATTTCCTGTTGGCAGAATACAACGCAGCCACCTGCAATTGCCTAGTGCTCGAAAGGATTTAAATAAACACACACAGATAATTAGATCAGTTAACCTTGCAAATTAAAACAAGCACATTGCATTATCTCCAGTTTATCCTAAAAGAAAATATGAAGTTGCCTCAGATAAATAGTTTAATAAAGACAGTGAATAGTTTATACAAGCAGCACAATGCTAAATCTCCTAAGAATGTGGGCTAATAGGATGAAAACTCACTTTCTGACTAGCCTCATTTTGGACAACTGGCTACTAGTTTGCACATGACCACAGGCTCAGATTTAATTCACAAGCCACACTGTTAGAGCAGTTTCACCTAACATCACACAAGCAGTCCAAGCCACTGGTCTTGTGTTGCTATTCAATGGAAAAGAATCAGTGGGACTGGCCACATTCAACTACTGCTCTCCAATGGCTGTAGAAGAAAGCCAAATATTTAACCTTCATGAGGCTGAAATTCGGGCAGATGAATCATATCCATGGTCACGGAATGCCACTTTATGACTCAGGCATCCACTTTCATTTCGCAAAGTGATAATTGCTGTTGGGGTGAGCTTCCTTACACAACCAGAAAGCTAGGTAGGCAGAGCTCATTAGATACGCTACAGAGAAAAAAGTCCAGATTGAGAGTTGCTTCACCAGCTGGGTGACACCTATTGTCCATTAGCGTCAGTGTGCTAGTTTAGGTTATGGTAGGTCACCTACACGCAGAGAAGTTTTCCTTGCAGTCAGCAGCTTAAGTGTGCATCACACAAGCTACCCCAATGTTGCCTACCAGTGTCAGTCTGCTAGACGTCATCTGTGTGACCACCCATGACCAGGGCTGTCCAGAAAAACACCACTCCATTTAATAACTAAGGCTTTGAAGTGTATTGTCTCCTGTGAAGAGACCGACATTTAGAGTGAAGAAATATTACTGCATTTTATCCAGTGCTTAGATGTGATTTTAGAAGAGAGATATCTACCAGTTTCAGAGCAGGTTTACTTTTTGGTTTTTAATGTCAACAAAATTGGATAAACAGAACCTCTTAGACATAATACTGTCCTGGGTCTGAAAGACATCACAATAAGAGATATGTTGAAAGCAATATTGTTTCAGAAAACATTTCAGTGGTTTCCAGGAGAAGAAAAAGTTTTGTTTGCTTATTTTTCTACCATCTCTGCTTGTAGGATTTGGCAGCGCTTTATGTTTTAAACAGGAAAGGACATACTCATCATTTTAGCAACGAACTGGACTGCACTACAGATCCTGTGCACAGATAGCTCCTGCAATCACATGTCACAGGCCAGTTGTTGCTTACTTCTAGAAGGTGGTATGTGGTTGGTCCTGTAGCTAGGCTTACTATTCCTCTGGCCATTCTATCACTGCTGCTGATGGCACCTGTTTTCATGACCAAAACTGCTAACTTCTCAAAAAAGTTTTGTATAAACCTGCTCTAAGTGACAGATTTAAGGTTATTTGGGTTTTTGTTGTTGTTGTTTTTTTGTTTGGGTATACATATATATATACGTACCCAAATGAATCTCCGTACAGCTGAAGTGAATGCCGTTCAAGCACCTAGGACAAAACAGGTTTGTTGGCTACCACAGTGGCAACATTTTTGACCCAGTCTTGACCACAAAACTAGTTTGTGGAATATTCAGAAACCAGATGATCCTACACTAAGCCTGGTTAGGAGATCTACAGAAAAATAAGCTAATTCCCCAAATACAATAAGAAGTTTAGAGCTAGTGTTTGCTGCTACACCACCTAATCTGACTTACTGTGTCACAGGGACCACTGAGGTTTGTAAAGATATTACAAAACCTAGCAGAAATTGATACACAAGCAGACTTCACAAAAGTAGGATGAAAACTGATTGGATCATGGGAGCTGAACTGAATTTTTGTTCAGGGTGTTTTCATGTTGCACACCAAGCATATGCCAGAATCTCAGTTTGATCTTCCGACTTCATTTCTGTACACATAATGAAATTCCTAAGTCAAGGCTTGATTGCTCACTGCCCTTGGTTATCAAATTGTTCTGGTTAGCCTAGCAAACAAGTCCGAATTTGCATCTGCTGCTCTGCAGATAAATCCCCTGGGCTGGCAGAGGAGAAGGTCATGGCATGGGGAGTGTATCCCTTAATGCCACAGGCTGTACTATTCAGCCCTGCAAATAAACACAGGGGGCTTAGTTACCAAGGCTATCCCTTCTGCACCTCTTGCTAGAACTTGAACATTAAGAGGAAAAAGACAAAACATAGTGAAAAACAACAAAACATAACACCAAGATAAAGAAAAAAAAACTCAACAAAAAAAACCCCAGAAAATAATCTGGCTGCTGCAACACTAAGGAACAGATCTTCCCTCATCTATTTTACACCCCCTGCTTTCTGCTGCAGATCCAGCATGCTTGAGTTTCATTTCAGAAAGTAAAGCTGCTAAGCAGCTACTAAGTGACCTTTGCCTCTCAGATGACTATTTATGGCAGGCAACATGTGCATCAACAACAACAAGAAGTTTCCCCAGTAACAAAAATGTTTCTGCCAGCGATGTAATTTTTACAAGCTTGCAAGATGTACTGAGAGTCTAATAATCAGATTAAAATCACATCATACTATGTTGGGAAGTCAAGGTGAAGGCCTTTGGATTGTTCTCATGAATAGCTCTATCCAGACCTACCAGGTGATGATAAATTCAGGTTTTTGCTTTGTTGGTGTTTTTCAAATTTATTTTAAGGGCTTACAGACTTAAAAAGCCAAGAGGTGGGATAACAGTTGGTGTTCTAGCAGTTCTTGCCAGCATCTGACAACACTGAAATGGTTAAGAAAAAAACCCTAATTTCTCCTGTGTAGGAGGGGCAGTGGACCTGATATTAAGTACTTGATCTTTCTATGCCACTTTACTAGAGAGTTCAAGTCTCTAGTAAAGAGCTCTGTCTTCCTTTTACATTTGGAAGCCTGAACCTCAGAGAGGCAAAGTGATTTGCCCAATATCATTCATAATTCTAATAATTAACCTAGGAACAAACCTGAAACGTCGGTTCCTAGGATGGGGTTTAATTTCCTCCCAGAATCACTGGGAATCAGATTAGCAGATGTGTTTGCTGCTTCTGTTTACTGCAGAACAGGAATGGTCAGAGTTTTAAGCTGCTAAGCACAAGGAGAAATGCTAAAGTCATAGTGCTTTATTTCCATCTCCCATGGAGTGCTTGCCTGAAAGCCTGGCTTCAATCTTTCATTTCCAAATAGCACACAGCAGCCTGTGTATAGGTACTTGAAATGGATACTATGTCCATGTTACTCCTGCTTTCACCTCCCTGCAGAAGGCCATTTGAGAGATATAGAGAAGCACTGACAAAAGAAACACTGTCCTTTGTCAAGGTGGGTTATTCGGGGTGTGAGAACAGGAGTTCAAAGTGTTAATACCTGCTTTTCAGATGTAAAGAACAGTAAAAGCATACCCAGATGTCTGCATTACCTGAGGTGAGCAGCATCCATCCAGCCTAGCTATAGGTGAGCACCTAAACTACAAAGCCCTACCCAGCTTAGGGCAACAATGCCACAGTCAGCTGTCCAACTCTCTACAGTACAGGGAGGCAGTATTCTTGCTTTCAGGCTCAGATTAATCAGGTTTTTACAGATCAGCAATTCAAATACCTTCAACCACCCAACTGGTTGTGCACAAAGGCAGTTTGGGAACATTCAGGTGAGGCCGCAAAACCAATGAGCAATAATCTCATTCAACCTTTCCACTCAAGTCCAACAGAGGACAACTGTCCATAGCCTGTAGGAACAGACACCAGGGCTCTCTATGTTATAAAAGCTTCAGTGAACTATGCACAAAAGATGGTGCTGAATACACCTAGGAAACAGTAGGACGACCTTGAATGTCTGTAAAGCTGGCTATAACTTGTTTTGCACTCTCGTTGGCCTTTGGCGGCCAAACTAGCTAGCCTAAAGTACTAAATTTCAGGGAAAAAGGTTTGGAAAGAGGGAAGGGTAAAAGCCAGATAAAGAGGCTGAGATCAGTGAGCTCACGCAAAAATGCTACAATGCCAGAACATCACACTCACTTTAGCTTAATCTAAAATCACATGACTGCGTTTTCCAGTTTAACTTGCATGTCTGCCACCTCCAAGCCCGCTTCTGAAAATTGTATTCACCTACTTACTGCACAACTCCCACTAGATTTCCAGTACAAGAAAATCATGTTTCCTTGGAAATAAGAGACCTCTATTGTTAGCGAGGCTTGGAGAAAGCTCACTAAGCCCTGTTCCCCTTCCTTCCAGATGTACTGAGGAAGGACACTACAGATAGCTCACACAAAAAGACAGGTTTATCATGCCATTGACTTAGATCTACTTCCAGGGAATCCAGATGAAGTTTTTTCACTGGTTCTAGCAGGAGCAGAACAAAACGGGTACTGAACATGTATTTAAGAATAATCTACCCACCTATTGCCAGAAAATCCAAGCTACTTCATCCCTCCCCCAGGTACTAAGTTGTGTTGTCTACACGGGAATGACTCAACTGTAATTGACTAATCCACAGAGAGATAGAAAAACCAGCAACAGAGAACGCCTAAAGAGCCTCCTTATTGTCTTCCCTGTGGAAAAGTAAAATTGTGCTCTAATTCCAACTTCAGAAAGCCTCTAGTTTTTCTATGCAACTGCTTAATCCTGTGGTCTCCTGAGATGACATGAAACAGACACCAGTGCAACTTCACCACATGGAGAGGCAACCTCTCCTAGACACGTGAATGTTGGTTGTGGAGGCACCAGTGAGTCAGCAGCAAGCAGATATACTACGTGTACACACAGACCATATGTTACTGGATGTACCATCTTTTCTGTAGTAGATCTCACAGGCCCCAGCACGTTCATGGATCTCCCCGCCTACCCCACAGAAAAGTCATCCCTCATGTCATTACAGCCATACCCAAGGCTGGTTTCACTACCAGACCAAGCCCTGAATCACCTTAAGCCTGCAGCAAACACCCAGGGACCAGTGCTAAGCATTATGAAACACTTCACCCAGCCCAGCATCCTGAGCTTCAGCTAGGAAATTGGCAGCTGGTCAGAAACATGCCTCAGCATTCTCAGTTGTGCAGAGCAGTTTTAGGTGTGACCGGCGGAAAGATTTGCCTGTGGTGATGAATAAGCACGTAGTGGAAAGTTGTCAGTGCTTCCTGTACCATCCCTGTGAGGACTATGCTGAGCTGGTCCACACAGTCCGGGTCATAATCTAGAGAGCTTAAGATAACAAATTTTTTTATTAGAATCTCTTCCTGTTAGAAGTTTCCCCTTCCCCGCTGAAAGATTTTTCAGCAAATCTTGATGTATTCCAGTTTAGAAAGGGTCCTCCTTTTGTTTTGAATAACCTATAAGTCATTGTTCTAATTACTATTCATAAATTTAGATCTTAATCACAATTAAAAGCAGTATTTTCCTTTAAATGAAGCTGTTTTCATTACATGAAATTGCTTCAGTGTACTTTTGAAGGAGATTTCTATAATGCTCATTTTCATAAAGATCCTGAAAAACCATGAATGCATTCCTTTCAAAAAAGTTCAAATTTTAAATCCATTTAACCGTACCAGTTTCATATTTCCCATAAAACTGTTTTCCTAGATTTCCTGATGAATGTATTTCTTTGGGAGTAAACAAGGAGTTAAGATTATGATCTAGAGGTGGATAATTATGCAAAGAATTCTTTTGAAAATTTGTTAAATTTTGATAAACTTATTGCGTTTCACACTAAATCCCTCTATACTTCCCAATTATTACACATATTTCCCTATATTAAGGACATACGTACACACTACTAGTTATTTTGTGTAACCATTTCATGCCTTTGGAAGTTTGGACTTTCAGTCAAGAATGCGAATTCATAATTATTTTAGCAATCTTTATCCTGTGCTGTTGCATATCTGAGTTAACACATCAGCTATCTGTAATGACCAGTGGGGATATTTCTTGTGAAAGAAACTTAGACCCTGGTGCAGCTTACTTTGCAAGGTACATGAGGAAAAAAATTGAAGGATTTAGCTGTGGGAGAGAAAGACACCCTGCCCTTTCACTTTGACCATGTGCTGATTACAGAACTTAGTCTCCTGAATGTCTCATCCAAAGCAAAAAACTAAACAACTCTTTAGAGGGGGACTGGTACCTCCTCACTTCAGACAAGACAGAAAATACACTTTATGCAGCAGGGAAATTAACAGTTATTTACCCTGCATGCACTCTAGAAGAGAGGCCATTGAAGCATGCCAACAAGTGTGTGATCCCATAACAAGTAATCACAGACTGAAATGGCTTCGTGTCTTTTACTTCCTGACAAACAGTTTTTCACAGTAAATCATCTGCATTTTTTCTTCTCTTCTAAGGACCTTTGTGCCAACTACTTGTACCCTAAGAAGAGTGGATGCTCAAAATTAGAGAAGAAATACCAGCTAGGAATGAAACTAGGACTCTTCTGGCAAAAAAACAGACCCTGATGAAGTGGGCATCAAGGGAGGATTCCTAATTTTCATCTTGAAAGCAATATGTTTCATCTGTATGCTACTTGTAAGTAAGTGCTTCGTTCCATCACTATGTATCAGGATGAACCAGAACAGTACCAAACCCAGTAACACTATGAGTAAACAGTAATATCCCTGAACTTAATTATTAGAAAGAGATTTTTATTGATTAATTTTTAATCATAGAACACAAATTATGGGATAAGAAAATTATTTGTTTAGAAATATTAATCTGCAATTATTTTTCCTAGCAAAAATGTGAAATTTTCTTGCATTAATGCAGAGAGGTGTATTACTTATTGTTTACACTCCTTACTTTTGCATTTTCCTGACTGGATAGAAAGTGGTAAAGAAAAAATGCTGGGGTTTTTTTCCAAGGCCCAAGCAGAATTATCTTTTCAAAATAATTTAAAAAGGATTTTTATCAAATGTTCTAAAAAATAAAATACAACAACCTCCAACGCTGTGCAGCAGTTTTTTTGACAGTAGTGGAAACTAATGTCAACCTCTACTAATGGGATTTGCAAAATTATTATTTGCATGCAGTTTTCAGTGTCTACATCACTTAAATTTTCAGAAAGCTTTTCAGAAGCCCCAAGAGACAGAATCTAAAAGATCCAAGTTAGTTAGAAAACTGTACATTAATACTTATATTTTCAGCACATCTCCTTTGAAGGTTTGCTTGAAGCTGTATGAAGAAAAGACTCTTAGGAAATAGTTGCCCATAGTAATTAGTATGCTATATTGAAAAACATTTATCCAACTTTCAAAACATATTCTGAACCTACCTATTGCTTCAAACAACACAGGTTATATTGAGAGGCTATTTGATAAGCAAGTCTCTTGCAAGGAATTGAGGACCACAACATATTAAAAAACACTATCAGAGTGATGTAACAAAGACTCAGCCAAGTTTCTCAGTCCTCTCTTTCTTGTTTTTTACATTAGATATATTTATCCTCCATCAAAGTTCTCTATCTTCTATTTGATACAACAAACAAAACATACACCATGGGTATATTAAATCTCTATCCAAGGTTTCAAGAAAGCTCTTCTCTCTTTTCTTTCAGCCAAATTGAGCCTTTTTTACTCCTCCTCCTCCTTCTGAAGAATTGTGGGGGAAGGGCAGAAGAGAGTTTCCTTGTGAAATCAAAAGCTACCCTTGAATCAAGTCTGATAGGCTGTTGAAAATGCAGCACCAAAATGTGTTTCTGTCAGTGAAAGACCTTGTTTGTAACCACAAGGATTGCACGAAGCACATTGTTTGATCCTGGGAGGACTGTGATCTATGCTAGCACCTCAAATATAGCAAAGGATGTCACTAGGCTTTGCAACAAGAAGGGAGAGGAGAGAAAGGAAGGGAAGGAAGGTGCAGGTGTGCAGTGCCAAACAGGTGACATTGAATTCTTGATGCATTGATCAAGTGAAACCAGGCTTCAGACACAGGAGAGCAGGTGTCACACCATTGGAGGGAACTAAATTTCACCATCTACCCCAGAAAATGCCATTGACAAATCGCAGAGATTCAGTGAAAGCACCTCAGAGCGTCTCTGGGCAGGGAAATTGAAGCAAATAATTCCTTTACCTACATGACCTGACTTCAAAGCCTTTTGTGAGGCATGAGTGAAACAAATTTAAGTGGTCTCTCCTCCTTGTTTCCAGTTGTGTCACCAGAGATGAGAGGCTTGCCTGAGGCTCAGTGCTGAAAGTATTCTTGAGGGCTAGAAAGAGATGATGATAGACAAAAGGGTAGGCAGATCAGGACACCTGGGCCACCACACTGCTGTGGACACTGATCTAGAACTGGTAGGGCAAGATGTATGAGGCAATCAAGGTCAAAAACCACCCCTAGATGTGAACAGGTCAGAGGCGGGTAAAGGTCTGTGATAGTACATGAACTTTGCTGGTGTGGGTGGGCAGTGTACAGCTATGGCAGGGAATCTCAGTATTAAGAAAATACAGATAGAATCTATTCTAAATAGAGGCAGGTGCCTTAATTTTGTGCACCTGGGAACAGCATGGGATGCCTTGCATGGACAACACTGAAAGGAAGTTACCTAAGACCATCTTTTTCGTATGCCAATATGTCATTCCCTCATCTTTCCCGAGAACACTGTTCATTCACAAAAAACCCAACATGCAACCTCCCCATGAAGTAACAGCAAGAAAAAACCCTAAAATTCCCTTTGAAAAAAGCCCTCCTTCTCTCCTGCATTTCTCACCCAGACAGGGGGAGAGGACTCATATGATCAAGCAAGACAATGCAAATGCTCCACTTTTTCCCTGTGCTCACTGATGTCAAAGTAACTTTGAGGAGCCTTGTACTCTGTTAACCAGCTTCCCTTTCTATGTCCTTTGGTGAAATGTGATGGAACATGATAGGCGTCTTGTATTACATCTCAGAGAGGAGCAGAGAAGAGAAAGTGAGGATTCCTTTACACAATGCAGAGGTTCAGTGCAACGACAATAGTCTCTATTATTCTTGTCATGACGCTAACACAGGCATGGGGCTGTTGATATGATGCCTCTTTTTACTGAAGAGTATATCTGACCCAAATTTTATTACAGATGTCAAAGGCTGTATGGACAAGTACAGCATGAGTCTATGAGAAACCCTCCTTTTTTTTTTAAAAAAAAAAAAGGCAATGCTAAGAATGTCACTCTTCCCTTATTTATTTTCAGGTCAGTCACAAGAAAGAGGAAAGAGACAGCCCCTTTCTGAAAGGCAAGAATCATCCTGAGCCATCATCTTATATTGGAAGTAAGCTTTTCCCTCCCAACAGTTATCATCTTGTGTCCGCATCACAGGATTGTCTAGGACACTGTAGTCAAAAGCAAGAGCTGTTACTCCTGAGCATTGTACACAGACACAGATGCATAAGAAAGGAAAAATCCTACTCTGGAGAACTCTAGATGTCTACTAATCACAGAGGTAATGGTGAGGGAAAGTTAATTAGCACCATTTTGTAGGTAGGATATCAAGGCAAAGGCAGGTTCATTGACTTCTGTCACATATGCAAGTATTGAATCTAGATTTTGTAAATCCTAGTTGTTTCAGCCCTCAGAAGCACACCTTATGACAGGTATTTTCTCTCTACATTTCTCACTGCCTCCTCACCTAAAGGAAGACTCAGGATACCATTTTTGAGATAGACAACTGAGGAGCTGCCAACATCATGATGAAATCTGATGTCAGCTACAGTAAACTTCTAGTCTGTACGCCTTGTCTCCTCTTGTTACAGTATGTCAAGATGCTATATATTCTTCTTAAATCAACCAGATCTGGTATTGTGCCTCAATGATCCATCCAAAAATCTCCATCCACTCAAAAAAAATCCCTAGTATTTCCATTAAATTGCTTAGTTATTTCTGTAAAAATGGAGGGGAGGTAAAAATAAAGGAAGCATATATGCAAATGTTGTCTTCAAATAGCCAAGAATCAGGTGAGATGGAAACTTAACTGGAGTGGGCAGAGGACAGCCAGTGTCTGTTCACTTCTTAGTTTGAATTAGATAAGGCAGGCACTTGTATTAAGGAAGCTCCGTATGTCAAGCGAATGTCATGCCTCCTGTTTGCGTTGATTTCTGCTTTTCTAGTCCTTTCATTTGAACATGAATTTTCTAACAACAGATCCAAAAACTCAATCTCAAATCAAATCATGAACAAAATCACCATAATCTCTCAAATTGAAAGGTCTTGAATTGACATTTTCTAGAGAAAATACTTTCATTCAAAAGAAAAACAATCAAACATAAACCCCTAGCAAGAGTCTTATTCTTTATCAACCACACTGTCTAGGCTAGGACGAAGAGAAAAAAAATAAAAAATAAAAAAAAAAGAGAAGCCAGATCATGAGATGACAGAGACTAGTAGACCTTCAAGTCAGGACAGCAACTTTGATTTCCTCTAGACATGCAGAATCAGTATCTAACCACAGCATTTGGGAAGTATAAGCACTGCATATTAATGTTATCCTTGCAAGTGTGAGGGAAACAGACCCACTTGCACTTGGACTTCTTATGGAGAAATCAGAGTTAGGAATTTTATCTGCTTCATTCAAAGGAGAAATGGTATGTACTGTTATTCTGGAAATGTGTCTTTCCTCACAGGCTGAAAAGTAATTTTAGAATGGACAAAGTGATGTATATGGTAACCCACACTCCAGGTTCGAAAGAGCGAATCCAGGTTTTAGCAACTGGATGAACAGGTGATTTTAAGTTTGTATGACAGACACTATGGACATACTAGTTTAGGTTTTCTGTATATCACTAACTTGGTCCCTGCTTCAGAAGATGAACCCACCTACAGAATAATAGTTTTCTTCAAGTGATGCAAGAATAAAACTGGAACTGTTTCTAGAAAGCTGATAGTGAATACAAAAAAAAAGGAACAGGTGTGCAAGCAGATGAAAGTAGTTGTACATTGATGTGATCTGCAACTGGACGGTTGTGCAGTGAGTACATGCTGAATCAAGTTAGTTGTTAATTATTGCTTTAACCATAATGCTCCATGACTAAAGCTTTTCTGGAGAGAAGAGACTCCAACTGTCTTCCCCAAGTACCTTGTTTTTGAAGAAGGTGTTGTGGGGAGTTTTTTTGTATGTGTGTGTGCATGCATGCACAGGCTACCAGGAAGAGAATGATAGAAACCAGAAATATTTCTAGGGAAGAAAAAAAAAATAAAAAGACAATATTCTCTGATGAAGTAAATGCTTCCATTTGAAAAGTTTTAGTTTTTTTTAAAGTGTTGAGTCGGCCTAAGACAGACCTGGTTTTATCCCAGTTGATTTAAGTGCTTCAGAAATGAAGTAAGGAAAAAAGGGTCATTCACTTTGACTAAAAGGGCATTAGGCTAAATTTCAAAAAGCCATAGAGTAGCATATCAACATAGTCTAAGTTCAAGGTTAGAGCTGGTATTAAAAGGCAAAGCAAGTGAAATAAAGAAGGTTGATGTTAAACTTGGCTCTTGTAATAGTGTCGGCTTCTGTTCAGAATTCTCTTGGCCTCTGGACAGGATACTGCAATTCAATAACAGCTAGTAGAGACTTTCTAGGACTCTCAAGGATGTTTTCCGAGGTATAAATGGAGGGACCTCCAGTGGCTCTGATCTGTACTATCAAGCCTTCACGGATAGGTGCAAGACTTCATGCCACTGCTCAGGAGCAGTCCTGGCTGACTGGATGGGCTATGAATAACCATAATAACAATGATTATAAAGATCATTTGCACATCAGCGCGAAAGAATGAGAAGCAAAGAGGATAAATGTGACTCTTAATCTTCAGCTATCTGCATGTGAAAGTATGATTAATAACTACAGAGGCTTAACATAACCTCCTTAGATAACGAGTGAGGTGGCCTTCTCCGAGCTTTGATTATCCTCTTCTAATAGGCTTCATTTATTGTGTAAACTACTAACCAAGGCCTAAGCACTGCACACTCCAGGGTCTGCAGGAAAAACACTGAGCCCAAATGTGATTAAACTGGTGAAGATTGCCCAGCAACACAGTGTTTTGCTTGAGCTGGGGAGGGGGGGACCAGGAGGAGGGAAGGGCAAGTAATGTATCCTGCAAAGAAATGAAGCAGAAAGTAGCAGTGATCTCACTTTCACCATCAATCTGCTGGTACAAATCCCCTGCCTTTCAACTGGGATTGCTATGAGTTTTCAGCTGGAATTGGTGGAAAGCCAGAATACAGACCCTAAGGTGCTAATACCAAGAGAAAGTGGCATTGGTAACAAGGGGATCCAATTGCAATGCTATCCAGAAAGTCAGTAGCAATGCCAGAGCTGTGGAGTAACTCGAGTTGTCAGTCAGAGTTTCAGTGCTGGAGAGGAAAGAGGCAGTCAAAGAAAGCAGGATTCCCCAAAGTGAATGAGTTCAACAACACAACGCTAGCTGACGAAAAAAAAAAAGAAATGACCTTCTAGGTCCCCTGGTAATATCTCTAAAGTGCAAGCACAGCTGAAGGGAGGCAGCTTTACAGGGCATCTAAAGAAAGAGGATAAGATTCTCACTAGAGCTGCACTGATGTAAGGAAGCTCGAAGTCTGCAAGAGTCCATGGAGTTACTCTGAATTTACACCCAGGAGACAAGATTACAGAATGAAAGCCCCTCTCCTCACTGGGAAGCATATTTCTTAGCTGCACAATGAACACCACATTAGATTATCCAAACTGAAATAATTATAAATATCCAATTTATCTGGACCCATTTGTGCTGTCTGCTTAATTGTTGCACTTCACTCAACAAGGACAATGAAATTAGTTTGGACAGGCTCACTTTAGAGGCATTACCACTGTGCTATGGCAGCTTGGGTTCAGAGTGCTGATGGAAGAGGTTTAAGGCTTAATAGAATAAAAGTAAAAGGGAAACACATAGCAATATAGATAAATTTGGGACCCCCACTGGGACGTGAGACATGCTTTGAAGGGTGTCACATCTGTGTTTTACTCTGTGTAGTGTATCCACATTTGTAGAACCTGTACTCTAGTTTCCAAAAAACATACACAGCCCACAAATATATGCATTGTCTCAGGATCCCCACAGCAGAGGTCTTCTTGTTGGATGCTAGTGACGTGTTGTGCCCAGTTTCCCCAGAAGTGTCTTAGCCTCTCTCCTTCCAGGTGAAAATGTGTTTTACATCAAGAAATGTGAAGGTGCAGTAGCAGAAAAAATAAAAAGCTGAGAGCAGCAGATTGCTACCACCAAACAGGTAGACTGCAAGGCTTGCCCCTCCTTGCACACCTCACCTCCCTTTTCCCATACAGCATAAGCATGGACATAGAAATCAATCCCTACTCACTCCCTAGTTGCTCTAAGGAAGAACAGGCACAAGAACACTACATGAACAATTCTCTTCTGGCTGGCTTGCTTCTCCTCAGCAACACGAACATATGCTGAAAAGCTCACATTCACTAAGCCTCATAATTTTAAGAAACATCAGATTTACAACAAGCCAACTCTGTTATCTATATACATGTAGCATCACAAAATGTGAAAAAGATCGGTAACCTAAGTCTTTCCCTTTGTCTGGAAAAAATATGTGATCTCCCAGGCAGAAGTGGTTGGGAAGCACAGTATTCCTCCTCAGCAGCTGTAATCTCAACTCATTTCACCAGGCAGGCATTATGTGAACGCAGGGTAATATTTCTAGCAAATCTACAAAGGAGATAAGAGATGGCAAGGACAGACGTGTGGCGTGAGATGGGGTGGAGAAGAAAAGAAAGAGAAAATGATGTTTAGCCAGACATGAGGCACTAATGTGACTTTATTGAGAAAGGACACCACAAAGTAATGCAAAAGACAGAAGCAATGTCTCAGATGTCTACCAAGGAACATCTTGACAGTAAGTCAGCCATAAAAATAAAGACCCAGAGAATCTGATTCCAGTTTTACCACCCTGGAAACAAAATGCTATTCCATTGATCAAAGCTATAAATGAAAACAGAAACTCATGCCAGCATGTTTTATAAGTTACATATTTACCATGCAAAGTCACTAGAGTAGCATAGAAATGACTGAGCCATTCACAGACCAAGAGAAAAATAAATCCATTCCATCTGTTTGAAGGAGCAAGTTGAGCTTGGAATGGATTAGTTATAGCTGGACAAGACCTACTCTGCCAAAACCTGCCTACAAAGCCAATGATCAAAACAGTAATTTTTTCAACAGGACAAAGAAAACATGCACTAGAAGGCAGCAGAGGCTTTGAGGACTGTAGTTTACCATATTTAAGTGGAAAGGAAAGGAACAACTTCATTCTAGCACCATAGGATTCATCTGGTGCTGAAAATGTATGCATATCAATGTCAAAATATGATACAGAATTCAAATTTGAAGGCATGTGTTTTTAAAAGGAATTGTATTTTTAAAAGATGGTGTGTTTTTTTTTCTTTAAGTAGTGACATGGTGGGAAGGGGAGGGAAGAAAAAGTATGGAAAACAAAATATAAGAAGTTCCCATTAAAGAGAAAAATGGGAAATACACATTTCTTCTTTGAAAAATAGGTTAGGCTTAATTTTGTCCTTGTACTTACAGAAATTAATCAGAGAGATTTGACATTGCTGGGAACCTGCCAAGAGCAGTAACTTGTACATGCAGTGCCCCTGTAAGTCTCTCACTGCAGCTCAACAGAGCAAAGTCACTTCAGATATCTACTTGCCTGAACTGATAGTGCAATCTCATGGTCAGTCATTCCCTGCCACTTTCTCCCTGCCAAAGTAAGAGTTCAGCAGAAGTGAAGCGCAGAAGCTAAATGGGTTACATCACATCATGTCCTATCAAAAGTTACCTATAAGTGGAGAGATGGGACAGTTTTTACCGCTCCCAAAAGCATTCCAGCTCAGCTAGTTCTTTAAAAGATGCTCTTAACTTTAAGCACAGTTTTAAGCTTAGTGCACAAATCATGTTCTTAGACTACTTAGTACAGGATACAGAGCTTTTTTAAAAGATCTGCAGCCAGTGGCTGGATTTCACACGGTAAGGGTTGCAGACTGGTTACACTGCAACTGAAATTCTGTTTTCAACATGTGTAGATACTCCTAACATACCTAGCATAAGTAGCACTAACAGAAATAATGTTTCAGGCAAGCTTAAAGTCCTTATGGCATAATGATCCCCTCAGAAATTACAGTCATTAATGTAGTTGCTCCACAGCATTCAGCTCTGTGGTTTCATGTTTTCATTGCCATTATACATGCTACTTAAATTAAACTAGACTAAGACACACCTTTATAGGTTTCAATGATAATAATACTGGTGGCAGACATACGTTCTTAATCCACCACTCTTTTGTATGGTCTTCAACCTTTGTACTTTAAAAAAAAAATTACTTTTGTCTCACTGAGTATCTGAAGGATTTAAAGACACGTATTCGCTGCATGAAGAAACACAGGGCAGACAGCTTACGCTATTGTAAGCTATGAGTATAACAGCTGCCACTGGTAAACCTATAGTATAGGTGGGCATGTTGCCATAGCTGAAAGTCCAAATCACATAATTACACAGCATCTGCATCTAAGTGCTTTATCAAAAGCTTATGTTGGCCTTGCATTACAGATCACAATCAGAACAAGTTTCTCCATTACTATACAATGCAAACACAGGAAGTGGGTGTTTATGGAAAGGTTAGCCCACGAACAATGACCCCTCGACTAGATAATGTCACACAATACCATCCATATGACTGAACAGATGAAAAGAAAATTGACTGTTAAAGTGTGCCTATTCTTCTCTCCCTGTGTTTCTCTGTGACTCAGAACACGGGATGAGAAGTGGAGGTTTACTGTTTGCAAGTTGTTCCTGGCGTATCCCATCATCACTTGAATAAGTAGGGTGATGTAACTGGAAACCCCAGTGTTTAGGGTTTGTTAGTATCTAATGGGTAACACTGTTGAAACACCAAGAAGACACCAATCATCCTTCATTCCTATAGTTCAGAGCTGGGACCTCTCTCTAGTAAAAAGCCCATGGGAGCTACTGAACGGCCCAGCAGGTGTCAGGGATGCTCAGAGCTTTGTGAGATCAGATGTTCGGATGCAAAAATTCTTGGTAGAAATACATTTCCTCATTTAGAGCTATGGTACTGTTCACGATGACATCATTTCAGCAGTGACAAATATAGCTGAGTCTGCTCTTTCCTACACCATATAAATCCCTTGACCTCAATCAGATCACTGCTGATTTACACTTGTGTAAATGAAGTCAGAATCAAACCCATGGCATTCACAAATGTAGGCCAGAGTAAGCATTACTCACAGACAAGACACAACCCTTCAGAGGAAGGAAAAAAGATCATTTTCATGCAAATATCCTTAATAATAAGGAACAAGAGATAGAAATAAGAGTATGAATGAAATGCAATCAAGAAATGCTCTGAGATCAGATTTGCTTCTAACTTTATGATGCTGCATCAGCGACTCTTCAAGTAGCTTAAGCCCAAAATTTGACCTACCTGAAACTTGTTATATGTAATTTTTCATCAGGCATCTGTGAGCTATCTCAGTCCCCAGGCTTGGATTTGAAGGTAGCTGAAGGTGCTGAGATACTTGCAGGATCTGAAAAGATTTTATTGCTGTGTTCTATCAAAATGGAAACTTTTTTTTTTTTTTGCAGAGATCCAGGTTTGCCCTCGAATCGTTACACATTATCTATTTATTTATGCATAAACAGTGGCATTATAGTTTAGAGAACAGGGGCCCTTTGATACGAGGTAAGCTTGACTAGCCTATGGGAGTTTACTGCTATGCATATAAATGAGGCCATACATACAAATATGCAGAACAGACAAGTGAAAATATACAGCATCTCTTTAAAATGAAATACTTTGATTGCTCCAATCACAAGAAGTTGTAAAACTACCCTGAAGAATTAACAGCCTCAGTACATGCTAACTACATCCATCATAAATTCATCTTTAGTTTCTGTTATCATATCACTGTCTCTTGGGACCCCCAGTCCTGTCATCATTTGCCCTTTATAATTTATTCAGCTTGTACTTGCCTGAATCCCTTCTACTTATCATTCATCTTTACAGTTGTACATAAAATTAGATTGATCCTCCTATGGCAGACACGTCAGAGAGCAAAGTTGTCATTGAGTAACACATAAAGCAAAAGAAGGTCCAGCAAAAGCTTTTGTTGAATAACTAGGAAATCATCCTTTGAGATCCAAAAAGGTGTCAAGTTAGAAAGATGGGACAATGCTACTTTTATAATTTATTTTTTGCACACCATCTTTCAATTACCACCAAATTTCAAGCACAACTGAGAAGCCTTGTTCCCACTTTGCATATGAAGCTAAGCTTGTTAGCCACCATAAATGTGATGAATACACCAGACTCAGCTGAGATAACAGCATACATCCAACACGCTGGTTCTGTCAGAATGCTTGCACTGTATCCTTTTCCTCCAGAGCTTTTTGAACTGGGTGGCAGAGAGAGAATTTACTTTGTATTCCAGAGGTTGCTGTATAGGGATACAGAAGCCAATCTTTAACTAGTGAAATGGAACTTTAATGTTTACCAAGCAGATAGGACCCAGGTGTTTCATCTCATCTGGTGAACAGAGTAACGCTGTCAAACTACAGGGGTTTTTAGCAAATGGAAAGTGGATATGGTTTCCTCTCCCTCTCTTGTCCCCTCCTTTTCCCAAAGCAAGATCCAAAAGTCCTTTTACTGGCTGGTCAGTCAGAGGAAGGAAACAAGGGGTAAAAAAAAAATAAAATAAAAGATTTTTAACCATGACATTGACACTCAAAAATTTTAAAGCAATGGAGAATGTCTACGGGACTGTTTTTTACAAGTGTCTTACCTCAAATCTGTTTTTATTTCTTTTTGTCTTCATTTTTACTTCAGAAAACAGACATGTTTCTCCCAGGGGAACAATTAGATGTGTTTTCTTTCAAAATCTAAAGGGCATGGTGAGCAGGCTGTGTGTTCAGCAGGTTACTTTAATCAATGGAACCCATGCAGTCTGCCACTGTGGACCAAATTGCAATTTACATTGGTAGAGAAAACTTTTGAAATGGGAAGGTATAGGAATATAATACTATTTTTGGCATAACACAGTGTGCAAGGTGATATATGGTTTAATGGTTTTCTAACAAGCTTTTAGAAAGAGCTGTGAAACATTAAAGAAAGAAAATAAGACTGTAAAATTACAGCAAGGTCTGCTTGGACAATGAAATCCATTCTATATGTGCAGGACTTTTGAAGTCCACATGACACATAAATCTTTTAAGCCTTATTACAAGGATTCAAGAAGGGCTAGATTTTGCAAAACACCCCCCCAGCCCCTCTCACTCAGGTGCCTTTCCTCATGTGTATGTAAGAATTGAGCCCAATAAGACAAATAATGTTGAAAAACTTTTTTTTTTTTTCAAAAGAGCTAAACACAATTTTAGTTTCATTAGAGAACTTTGGGTTTTTTTTTGCTTAAAACTGGTTTAGTATGAGTTTTACAAGCTCACCTGTCTTCTAATGTTAAAGATGCATAGTTTTGCATATGATGAATAAAGCAGAATGCATTTTTTCTAGATGGCAGAAGACACAAAGCATATCAGAACAGTTAGAAAGAAATCTAATTATGTTATGTCCTGAGAAATTTAGCATACCAGTAGTACCACTTTCTCTTTCAAGAGCAATAGACACAGTAAGAAACCCAAGTCTATTTTCCAGCTTGAATAAGCCCCACAGATTGCTGAGGTTAACAATTTCTTAGCTACTTAATTTCATAGTTATTCTTTGCAAGTCTTACAGGAAGATTTTAACTTTATGCAAAGAGGCAGTGCCTCCACCCAAGTATACATGGACTATTCAATCCCATTGCCTGAGAGAGCCACAAAGAACTAGAGGAAAAAAATGCCACTGTGCTTATCATACATGAGCTCAGTTTATTTGTGCTATAAATAAAAGTAGATCTTGATAGCGTAATTACATTTCTCTGCATTATCCTCTGCCATTCGCTTCAGAAAGAAAAAAGAAAGGACAGAAAAGGTTGGCTTCACTGTAATTTGTAATCAAAATGACTACACTTAAAACATAATTTTATTTCCATGATTTCATTTCCTGTGGAGCTTTGTGGGGCAAACAGATACTATTATACCAAATCTGCAGGTAGATAAGTCTCACATCCCCTGCACTGTCACGGTCTAGATCTGTTCCCTCCCCGCCTCGTGCTTTCCTCAAGACCATGGGCTGTGTTTTTGATATTGCATTTTATCATTGAGAGATATATCAGCATCACAAATCCCAAGGGTGAATCAATTTTTACCTTCTCTACTTTCTCTCTCTTGCTCCCCCAGATTGCACTTCCCTGCCTAATTTGCTTTTTACAATGTTGGAGGGAAAAAAAGAAAAAAAAAAAAAGTGTTTTCCCACTCTGAAGGATTAGCACAGATTATGGTGAACAGTGTTAATTATAGGTGGGGAAAGAGAATAGTGCATCTCTCCAATCTGTTCTTGATTTCCCCCGTGTCAGTCTGCCTGGTAATAAGCTTCCTTTAATCTGGCAGTCCCCTTGGTGAAATCAGCACCACGGACAGCAATATTGATTGCTTCTGAGAAACCATCACAGCTGCTCAACCAAATTACCTTTGATATGTGACCTTTAATGTAATTACTGCAACATCAAAGCATTTCTATAAATTATTAAAGAACTAATATACTTCATCATCCAGCTACTCTATTATATGTAAAATAAACAATCACAAATAAATGCTAGAATTTGAATTATCCAACACTTATAAAGTGCTCTTTACATATACATACACACCCTGCTAGGTTAACCTTCCGTTTTAGGCAAGACGATTTAAAATTTTCCAAAATAGCCTAATTCATTTAGATAAAGAGGATTCAACTAATAATTTCATGGTTTACATTCCATTCTAGTTGCTTCAACACATCCATCATGATTCCTTCCTGCCCAAAAACAAAGTGCCGTAAAGACTTTATTAATCAACACATACCTGCTTGCTTCTTATTCCACAAGATGACTTTATGTCCCACATATAACACAGAAATATGTCAAACATATTTCTGTCATCTTACAAAGCATATCCAGAAAGTAATTACTGTAAAATATGTGCATGTAGCCACTCCACTAAAAACAAAGTGATACATTGCTAAGAGGCAAGGCGTCTAAATTTGGACACAAACTTCTCATGCCTTACCATTTCCATACATTAGCTTTCACGTGCATATTATTAAAAATGACTCAAATTTGTGTTTTATAATACAAAGAAGACAAACAGCAATATTGCAAGAGCAGGGAAATACACAGATTACTGGGGGATGGGAAAGAAATGTCTTGATTCAACGGCTCACTGTAGCAGTACTTTCTTTTTTCCTATAACAGGTTTGTTAATTACTTTTAATACCTCCTTAGTAGCACTCTTTGTGTCACAGACAGTAGACGGTCAAGAGAAGGTGTTATATATGTGTCATTTTTGAACTCGTGTAAGAGGACTTAGACCTCTGACCTTATGAGTGCTTTTTATTTTATTGTGATGAACTATGCTTGATATTGTTGGAGCATGCTATCAAGAAGAGCCAGGTAAGTAATAAATAATTCTCCACTACTCACATAGGCACCATAAAACAATATCCAGGCATGATAGTTTATCAAGAGAGAAGGTTGGTTTCCTTAAATAAACTACAGTGACATCATTCAGAAGAAGAGTTCAGAAACTTTGCAGAAAGCTGTATACAGAGGGTTTGCTGGTGGAAAGTAAACCCTTATCCTGAAACAAACAGAACTGGAAATGAAAGGGATGGGAGCAGTCAGTGCTCAGCACTCTCAAAAACCTGGCCACTATTTTAGACAGAGGATTCAACTGTTCTCAAATCAATCAAATCCTGATTTGTCACTTCAAAGCGTAAAATAAAACAAAAACCCCTTCTGAAGTCAGCGTGGTCAGTATCAGCTATGTGTGGTAGAAATGATGTAAACCAAAGAAGAAATGTTTTGCCTGTACTCTAGAATCAGTCAGTATAACCTCTGAAGGAAGTGTTGACCTTAGTGAAAACCAGGCTGAATTTTGCCACTGTCCAAGAGAAGACTTCTGACTTTAAGAGTTTTGTGATTTGGAAACTCTAAAATGCTGACTAGAGATTCTGAACTGTGGATATATAAAGAAGTAATTTACAAAAAAAAAAAAAAAAAAAAAAAAAAAAA
>Ga0065711_1026195_pt1 | contig 96878 bp, 54 predicted proteins | sample Hoacrofraction12_FD_59098 | JGI IMG/M metagenome (GOLD analysis project Ga0065711, IMG submission 59098) | Hoatzin crop microbial communities from Cojedes, Venezuela - Epithelial fraction 12 v2 (version 2) | ecosystem: Host-associated > Birds > Digestive system > Esophagus > Crop | place...
TGTCTCTGTGCGCAGGTGAGCCCGATGTCGGCTCGGCGGCTGGGTGAGGGGCAGCGCGGCGGTCCGTAGCTGCTGCCGGAGAGCCGGCCCGGGGCCAGCAGCACCCCTGGAGCCGGCGAGGCCCTCTGCGTCCGCGGGGTGGGAGACATGGACTCGGCGGAGCCCGCGGGCGGAGAGCTTTCTGCGGACCGGCCCGCGGCTAGCTGCCTGCGGTGCGGGGAGGAGGAGCCGGACAAGGAGGGAGACGATGCGGGAGGAAATAGCGACGGCTGCTCCTGGGAGCAGAGCCTGAATCCCGAGCTGCAGCAGGGATACCGCATCTTGCGCGAGTTTCTCACGGAGAAGTACCGGCCTCTGACAGCACCGTTTTTGAAGCCCCACGGGGATCAGGCGTCCGTCAGGGAAGAAGGACCTGGCTCCCTCTCGGGTCGTAACAGCAGTCACTGCGTCCAGCAGTCGCCAGCTGGAATGGGGCTGTTGAAGATGGAAGAGAAATTTACCAGTGGGCAGTACGCAGGGATCGCTGATTTCGTGGGTGACTTCCGGCTGATGCTGGAGACCTGTTACCGGCTGCACGGTGTAGATCACTGGCTCTCCAAACAGGCCCAGAAGCTGGAGATGATCCTGGAACAGAAGCTGGCGCTGCTGTCCCGGTAGGTGTGGAAAACTCTATGGGGGCCCTGCCAGATGCTGTTTACATAAATTGGAACAGGACGGCATGTCTCTTTATGTAAAAAAATACCGTTTGAATAGTTTTTTAAAAACTTAAAATGCATTTGAATGGTTCCCATACAAAATCCTCGAACCCTCAATTACTTCCGCAAAGAGGAACGTCTCCTACTGGGAACTATTCACATCTTAATTCAAAATGCTTTGGAGATTCCAAACCCAAAAATACCAAAATGCAAAATAGGGCACAGCATTTCCTGGCTAGGATTTTGCTTGTGAAAGAAGCCTTTTATGAACATGGAGGCACACTTGTTTAGACAAGATGTCAAATGCCCCTTTCTTTATTTTGTGCTGTGAAAAGCAAGTGAAACTACCCAAACTGTGCATAAACAACTGGCTCTTTAAAATTGTGACTTTTATAGTCTGTGAAATTTTTACTGTCTTTAAAATAAGTAGGAATAAAATCTTCAACTAGCTGCTTTGAAATGGGTAGTGTAATGTTGGAATATTTTTGGGGAATCATAAAATGAAAGATAATGCTTCGCGTGCTGTAGTCTTGCATGGCAAAATGGAAATTGTGAGATGTTTAAATATAAGTCCCTTGCAAGAACTTGTTTATCAGCCAAAGCAGCGGAATCATAGAAAGCTGTCAAGCTGTATAGCAGAAAGCCCAGTCTAAATCACAACTGAAATACATGCTTTCTTGGGAGTTTGACATGGGCTTAGTCTAGTCATATTCAGAAAACCGTGATGACTGGGGCTTCTTACAATAAAAGATCCTCCTGTCTTCTGAGTGACATAGTATTTTGCATGTAATAACCAAGAGGATTTTTTGGCAAAGGGTGAAGGTGAAGAAGGAGCAGCATTAGGAAATGCATAAAGCTGTGCATGTCTGTCAGCCCTAAACGTGTGACACAGAGCGTTAGCCGCCAGCTGCTAAGAAGAACCTTGCTTGTGTAGTAGGAACGCTTGAGGAGTGTTGTGCAGAACTCAGCTGAGTAAGCCACAGTGAATGTATTCCCTATTGGTGCAGCAACACCATAGTTGAAACTGGTTTTGCCTAACAGCAGTTTTGGGACAGTTTGGCAGTGGAAGGGAAGGAGCTGAACCTAATGGGGCATGGATGTTGCTAGTTTGCTTGAGTAAAACTTAAAAACTACAAAAAAACCCAACCAACAAGCAAAAAAAAAAAAAAAACCAACAAAAAAACAAACCAGAATTCCTGACTTAAAGAGTTACTGCTGACAAATAAATAGCTAACTAGATGCAGCTTGGAAGATTTGTGCTAAGTTCATTTCTGTACATTATGTGACTGTGACATCTCAACTGTAATGAATTGAAGGGCATTTTGTTAAAGGCTCTTTGCTGAATTACATGACTGCTTATTGGATTTGGTAGGAGCTGAGAATGCTCATTTCATTAGAAACTCTGCAAGACAGTGAAGTCAATTTATGTACCATATCATCAAATACCAGTATGTGTATTGACTAAAAAAATTCAATTGCTGTTGTCATTCTTTCACAAATGCACAGTCTTTGTTCAAATAAATATTAAGGAATATTGAACTGGCTAAAAAATCATCCTACCTCAGCATATAGTGAATGTCTCTTACATTAACTCGTCAGAGATTTGCAAAGATTTTTTTCAGTATGTCTGTGTACACTAGCTTGGTAAAAGTTAGAGAACTATGTATGGAAAGGATTATGGAATCTAGAAGTCTCAAAGTTCTCTTACAATTTTTGATCAGACAGGTTTAAGTGTCTGACAGAACTAAATTTATTTTAAGATGAAATTCAAGAACTACTTCTTGGAATAATCTTTCTTGCTTCAATACAGAGCAGTATTTAGCTCAGTGATCCCCATCAAGTGACTCAATATTGGTTGTATGATTTTCAGATGTTACAAACCACAGAAAATCACCTGAGAAGGGAAGGTTGCTTTTGAATGGAGGTTGGATTCTTTCCCCCTCCCCTCAAATGTTTTCTGAGGCAGTGTGATAGTGTTACTTCTCATATTAGTTTTGTGGGAGTACTTAGAAACACTATAAAATGAAACATAACATTACAACCAAATTTGTAGTGTTTTGCTTTTCATCTTTTTTGATTTTTTTAATGAAACTAAACTGCTGTTTAGCACCCCACCCCAACCATTATTTTTAGGTGTTCTCTAAAAATTATAGTTTCTTGTCTCAGACCTTGTGGAAGTATTTTCTTTCCAAATATTTATGGGTTAATGTGGGAAATTCAAATAGTATTTGGTTACTTAACATAAATATCCACCATTTTTAACATATGTGAAGACACACCTCATGTTAGCATATTGGTTTTAAGTTTAAAATTTTGTAAACAAACTTTCAAAGTGGAAAAAATGGCAGGTGAAAAGTAACTTCTTTTTTATGAGTAAATGTGCTTGATCTGTGATGGGTAGTGTAGTCACTGAACTGCCATTGGTGAGGGAAATTGTAATTGTGGATTGGCTTGCTTTTTTCTTTTAGGCATTTAAGAGAGAAAACATCCATAGCAGTAATGTCTAGAGGATGCTATGGGCTGGAAGATGAAAAAGGAACAGCGTGCATTTCAACAAGACGTCGTTCCACTCCTCGCAATTTAGTGGGCTTGTCAACAGGCATGTTTGAGTCTGTGATGGTTCAGGTTCTAAGACAAGAGGAACAGCTGAGAGCAAAAGAGGAAAAGAGGTAATAGGAAAACCTGTTTTGTTTTGGTTTTAAATAATGACATCTTCCTAATTCTCCACAGAGGCTGGCTCCTTAAGGCTTTTTTAGGTAAATAAATGTTGTGCTGCTCTTTGTCTTAAGTTCATGAATGAACTGAAGACTTCAAGACAGTGCATCCACAAAGCAAGGAATTATTTTTCGATATACCACCTGCTTGAAAAATTGCAAAAGTCATGTAAGCTTTAAAATAAATTAAGGCTGCTGTTATTTTAGGGTTGTGAAACTTTTAATAGTAACTGAAAGCATCCACAGCAGTTTCCTGTTAGTTCAGTCACGGTTTATCATACCTTTCCTTGGACTGTTTTTCATGCAACAATTAGATCAAAAACTACCAGAATGCTTAACTATAGTCGAATTCTGTGATCTTGTTGCTGCTTCCCTCACTGATGGCCAGAAGCACATTATCTCTACAGTGCCATTCCTGTTAACTCACTGATGTGACATTTCAGCTTGTCAGTTAGGTAACAAATTTAGAATATATGTGTAATGAATTCTATGGGATTTTGTGGTTTTCATAAATTTAAGAGGTGTTTAATTCCAGTCATTCAACAAGAACTTGAGAGACTGCGTCTGAACATGGAGCATGACAGTATTAGTTTTAAGAAGCTAAATTTAATTTCCAGCTTTTTTCAAAGTTTACGGTATTGGAAGTTTTTCCCATATATAATCAGTTCGGTCTGATTTTGCAGGTAACCTTCATCTTCAGCAAATTTGAAGCCATACAGTTTTGGCTGACTTGAGTGCTAGCCAGTGCTTTTTCCCTGCAAATGAGTGAATATTTCTTCTTCTAATCCACTTCACATGTTACAAAAAAGCAAAGATCACTAGGGTTATTGCTTCTCTAGTAAAAATCTCTTGATTTGTGTTCAACACTGTGTTCTAGATCTCTGAACTTGATAACACAGTTATGAAAAATGACATTTTGATTGGATTTTAATTGATCCATAGTCAGTAACACATATTACCCAATCAAATAAAAATTTTTGCTTTCATATGCCAGTTCTAAGCATGTTGCTGCAAAACTATAGTAATTAACAGTTTAATCCATGTATCTGGATATACTCAAAAGTCCCAGAATCAGTGCAAAGGTTACTCCACGGTGATTGATTCTACACAATGTTCTACAATAAAAGAAAAAGATCATAACTAGCTTGCCTCCCTGTTCCCTTAGATTTGGAACTATTTCACATATTAGGAAGAAATAAAACTCTGTGTCAGTAGATAGCTGGTTGAATATTTGACTCTGTTGACCTCCTTAAATAAACATGCTTCAGATGCGTTCTTTACTTATTTCCCAATGGATCCACCACGTTGTCAGAGTAACTTGGACCCCTCTTTACCAATTGTTTCCTAGCTCACCAAAATGCAAGTGTTCCAAAAGTTTATTGTAGAGTTATTTTATGAAGAATACTTGGAAGGCCTGTAAAATTAGTAATACATTAGCAGTGAAGATCATATGATACATCATATAAAAATTTTCAAAGTGTTTGATATATAAATGTACATACTTGCAACACTAAGATGGGATGCTATTTTTATTCAAAAATGTATTACAAATTCCAAAATTTACTTTGGATTATTGCTAAAATACAGATTACATTGAATCTATTGTTATCTGTTAAAAAGAGAAAATTGTTATTCAGCTTCTTAGTCTTTTAGAAAACTGACACACTGAGTTGGCACAGGATAGGTACTTTCAAAACTACATGAAAGACTGCAGACTTTTGTCGTTTAATTGGAGTGCACAGTGCCATCTGTTTGGTAACCCATTGCAGTATTCTGTAGAGCTACGCTCTTTGTTCATTGGCAGATATGCATTTTCATTACTGAATTTGGCTTTCACTCACTGTTCTTTTTTTTTAATAAAAATGAAGTTTGACGGACTGAAATTGCATTTATACTTTTTTAAGCCTTATACTAAATCTGCAAGGAAAATTGAAGTAACAATATGTGATTCTAAACAATTACCACATCCTTTTCAGGTCACAAAATGTTAATGCAGAATTCCAATTTGTTTTGATGTATCCTGGTAGAATTAATGGTATAAACGGTATTCTTAGAACTGAAGCGCTACTTTAGTGGATACAGATTACTTTATTGATTATTATTATTGATTGTTTCACTTTGGCTTTCATTACAGTTGTAAAAGAATGAATGTCCAAATCTGTTGCTATAATATAGGCTATCCTGTGTCAGAGTATAATTATGAATGACTGTGATGGTCAACTCAAATGAGTGGGTAAACTATTTAGGATTTTAATTTCTACAGTACTGAACTTTGCCTTCCTCCTGACCTTGCTCTGCTGCTGATTTTCACCATAAAATCATGTGTAGTGTGGTAGTATAACTAGCTTGTGTGCTGGCAAATCAGTTGTCTTTGGATAGGCAATACCTGCTCTTCACCTAACTTGCAGATGAGTTATCAGGAATGTAAAAGAGTGCTCACTTTCTGGCCATTCAGATGACCACTCAGCATATGTGTACTTCCTGGCTAGTATTTATCTTGGTTTAGACTGTTTGCTGCCTCACTAGGAGTTACGTACTTTCAGCCCCGGATAAGTCAGGTTGCAAATGCAAGTACCTTGCTACGAAACTTAGCCTCGTACCTAAAGAAATTGCCTGTTGAAGTCCAAGTTAATGTCTAATCCCTTGCTTCAGATACGTAGATACTCTTAAAAGACGCAGGCATCTTGTGATGAGTGGAAAGAACTGCAGCAAATTAAATCTTTAAAATAGTTTTAGGGTTTTTTCCCTCAAAATCTTTGAAATTGATTTTACAAGCTTTTTTCCAACTGCGTATTCTGGAACAATGTCCTGAAGTGTGGTTTTTATCTGCTTTTCCATAGTTTACTTAATGGAAATTGTATTCCAAATTCTTTTATTATTTTTGTTATATAGGTATCCTTTGTAGAGAGTTCTTTTTTTCTTGCTTGTGATTTATCCATTTCTTGCACAATCTATTTCTTTTTTTCTTGTTTTATAACGTCCCTCAAGTGATACATTCAGCATGGTAGACTTGACATGTGAAAACTGAGATGCCTTTGCAAAGCTGATACCACTATTTTGCAGCTACTAGTTTCTGTACAGCAGCAAAAGCACTTCCCCCCCCCAAGTAGGTGTATACCAACATCTGATTTACTTTTCTTGTCAGTCTTGTTTATAAGCTTTCCTTTTTGTTCAGTTGTTCTGATTATCACAATATTGAATATCTTTTTTATTATTATTACTTGCATTTCCATGAGATTCTACTCAGCTGCTTGGTTGCATGCTAATTAAGTAACATATCAATATGCATACTAGCTTACATGTTAGTTAACAATAAATAATTGTGGAATTACTATATAATTGGAAATGCTTGTCTATTTAGATACTGAAACACAGAGGTAGATTCCTACTGAAATTTTTAAAGCCACCTGTGAGTGACAGGTAATTAACTGGTTGATTTCAGTAGGAATTAGGTGTCTACGACTTTTGGCTTGTTGAAAATCATGCTAGGCAGCTCTGTGTCTTTACCATTTCTGAAAACGTCATCCTGGATCAAGTTTAAGACGTGTTCATTAAAATATTTAAAAAATTCAATTCTGATTGCAATTTAGTCATTTACATTAGTAAATTCTAGAATGAGATATGCTTATACAGTCATTTTTGCCTTTTATGAGGGCAGTGTGAGTATGGAATGAACTGGGTCCCATAGAAAATAAGACTATGTCATAATATGGTGTCAGACATTATGGATACAGAATTAAGGTCACATGGGCATCTCCAAATTTAATTATGTTTGTTAAATCTTGATTTGATTTAGAATAATGCACAATATTGCTATTTGGTATGTAGCTGTCTAGTTTATTTTTTAAAAGAAAGTTTGTAGAAACAAGTTCTTGTAGAATTAAAAACAGTTCTCTGTACCTTGTCGTCAGAATTCCAATGCCTTACCTTTAACTTGTGAAAAATTACTCGACACTTAAGTGGGTTAGATGTGGTAAGTGAGGGGAAAACAGTACAATCTAGTCTTTGCCTACTCCCCCTTCCAAGTGAAATCTGTTGCTGCAAGTGAGAAGGAATTAGCTGGTGAGATGTGTCTGCTGTGTTAAGGGAGGAAATGATGAGGAAGGTGGGGAGTTACATTTAGTTTCTGTTATAGGTGGTGTCTCTACTTGGGGAGTGTGTCCACTGAGTTTTAATGTCAGGTGCCATGCTTTTATCCACTCGAGCTGCAAAACAACTGCTGCAGACGTGTTCTAGGAATATGTTTGTCCTTTGTTAGTCTAGACCTTAGAATAGGTTTGTGTTATTACTGTAAATGCAATACATGTCTGCAAACATATTACTGATAAATTTAGATGAAAGTATGAAACAACATTTTTTTACAATGGCTGCCAGCATAAAAGCCAAATATATTTGTCCAGAGAATTTATCAGTGTAAGGATATCTGTCCTGCGCAATATGAAATGCTTCTCCCTCTTTCTCTCCACCCCCTATGCTTGCTCCCTTGCCCCACCTCCTCTCCCCTCTTCAAACCCCTCCTCCCTCTCAAAAAAACTGACTAGGAAAAAGCTATGCCCTCCAAAAGATGGGCAGCTGGTAGAAAGACCTCACTAATGAAAATATGAAAGTGTGCTATTATTTACATTTTCTCTGTAATGTCAACTGAGAATGGAGTGACTACAGATATTGCAATAAAATGATAGCTTTAAAAAAAAAAGGCAAACTTTTTGCAAGTGGAACAACATATGTTTTTGTTCTAAAAAAAGATCTTTAAGTATAATAATGTCATTTTATGAGGTACAAGACAGAGATGACTCTAGGGTATTGTGTCTATTTCGAGAATTCTATCCTTAGTTTAAATTATTAATTGATGATAATTTGAAACTTCTTGCAAAGACAATATTTTTAGATCTTCTGCAGCCTGTGTTTTTATTAAACAATACTGAAATGTGGTTGTTTCTACAAATGTTGTGTCTCATGGTCTATCTATTAATATTTAAGCTTATTTCCATACTATTTAGTAGAGTTCACACCTTTTGGAGACAGCAGGTTATTTGGAAGTATGTTTTATGATTAGGAGGAGCAAGGGAGTGTGATGCAGGAGTGTTTTGAAATTTTTTTGGGAACACTTTTTACTTACTATCTTTTCTCCTTCTGCCCCACTTTTAAGTTCTTTATTTTTGTTTAATATATTAATGCAGTATTAACACATGGAAATGGAACAGAAGTCAGAGTTTAAAAAATTCTCACTTTACCTATGCAAGTAGTATTGAATTTACTGGTTTATTCACCTAGAATGGCAAATAGGATTTTGTTGTTAGACCACATTCATTATATGTTTAAATTAGTGCTGCAGAGTGAGATTTTGTCTTTAGATCCCATCCATTACATGGTTAAATTAATGCTGCATTGGTAGAGTGAAGCTGAGAATTTACTGACCTGTTTGCTTTTACATTTTAATTTTACTTTACATGAATCTGCCTTTCTGTGTTTGATAGGTACATAAATAACAAGGATGCATATATGTAGTATTAACATTTTCTGTTCGAATTATAGTTACAAGTTACTTGAAATTTAATTATATAAGATAAAGCATTCAGTGAAATCGTACTGTATTATATGTCATTTTGCATACACAGAGGATGCAAATTTTAAGTTTGTGGTCATGGCGTAGTTTTCCTGCATTGATACTAAAATGTGGGCTAAGATAGGTTTGTCACATTTTTTACGTTATTGAGATACCTAGTCAATACTTAATGCTTCAAATACACATTCTTCATGCTAGCAGCCACTATTAGCTTCATGTTGTCAAAACAAATATTTTAATATACCATTACTCTTTGGCTGAATTTGCAAAGCATTGATGCTTTGAATGGGTCCGTGGCATTTATTTGCTACTTGTATACGAAGAAATAAAATTGGAGGTTAGCAATCTGGAAATAAGGACGTGTAAATTCCAGTAACAGCTCACATCAGTGATATACGCAGGTGATTGTTTCTAGAAGTGGTCAGTGATAGAAGCTTCAGATAAAAAGGTAGGAGAAGCTTTGGATGAGCTCTAGAAAAATTCTCCTGTAAGTACAGTGGTATCCTAATCCTATCTTTTGGAATCTGGTCATGCCTTGAGGCAAAACTGTTAGTTTACCATTGCAACATTAAAGAAAAATCCTTCCTGTGTACTGGTAACCCTTGATGTTCCTGTGATTCATGCAGATGTCCTATTTTTCACGTTGGAACTAAATTAATATATCCTGTGTTCTAGTAAGTTAGATGGTAAGATATGCATGATTGATTATCTGAATTGGAAGCATTTGTTCCTCTTAAACTTGTTGCCTTTAAATTTCATGATGAATTTGCAAATAAAAGTAAATAGACGTTCCCAGTCTATCATATTAGTTTTGTATATTGGTGTCATATTTTCCTCTTGCTAGTGTTTTGTCTAGAGTCCCAGATTTTTCAGAAGTTTTTACAGGCCTCTGATTACTGATAACCTCTTTCTCTGAATACCCACTATTTCTGCTCTATCCTTTTTTTAGATAGGGGGACCAGAACTGAATACAGTTTTTCAGGTGAGGGCAAACCATTTATTAATGTAATGACATTTTATTTCTGATGTTATTTTCCATCACATTCTTCATCCATCCTGATATTTGTTTCCTTTTTGACCACCATTGCAAATCAAGTAGTAATACGCGTATGGGTGGGAGGGAAAATGGTTTTTGTATGTGAAAGAAGCACTTAACAGTTAGGCATGTAGACTTGTGTAATGAGGAAGGGAGTTACAAGGTAGGTGACACAAGCTGCAGGGCAACCATTTGAAAGCAACACGTATCTGGAATTTGTTTTCAGAGATTTTTATGTGGGTAGTTTGTTGGAAATATTTAATCTTGCCAAAAAGGGACTGGGAAGGGAATACATTTTTAAGAAGAATGGAAACCACCCAATATCAGCCAGGTTTTTTTCTTACTTTTTCCCCTTTTTTAAACGAGTGGTAATAGAAATAAGCGACTATGATTTCCCATTTTGGTGCAGTGATATGTTGTGTAATCCGAAGTAAGACAAACTGAATTAGAACTTTATGTACTGTGTTCTTTAATACTTCAAGATCAGTATGTTTGTCGTGCTGTAGTTCTGTGTTTTTTCTCCCCAGTTTCTTTTTGTTCACCTGATACCTGAATTTTCATGAACTTTCTTTTAATAGGCTGAGAGAGCAAGAAAGAAAAGAAGCAGAAGAAGCGAGTCAGAAAGAAATAGAAGAATGGGAAAAGTCACTTTTAGCTCAAGCAGCACCTACGAGGATGGAGACAATGTGGGAGATTCCAGCTATTGGTCATTTTCTGTGTTTAGCACAACAGATTTTAAATTTACCTGAAATAGTATTCTATGAATTGGAACGTTGTCTTCTGATGCCTCAGTGTAATGCTTTTTTATCTAAAATAATGACTTCTTTGTTAAGTCCTCCTCATCGCAGATCTACATTACATCGCAGGCCTACGCTTTCTTACAGGACTTGGGAAGCAGCACTCAGACAGAAAGTACAACACTGGTATAATGTTGTAGGGCAGACTGACAATCCTAATAGCTCTGCAGAAAAACTTGGATTGTGTCCACAGTTTTTCAAAGTACTTGGAGAAGTTAATCCCTTGGAGGAAAAGCCATTTCATGAGCTATCATTCTACCAAAAAGTGTGGCTGCTGAAAGGTCTCTGTGATTTCGTGTATGAAACACAAAAGGATGTTCAGGATGCAGTGCTAGGTCAGCCTATCCATGAATGCAGAGAAGTAATTCTTGGTTATGACTACTTGGAGAATGCATATGTTCATTTTCCACAGTTCTGCGGTGCAGATGTTCGGATTTACAAACAAAAACCTTTTCAGGCTCCTGAATTCCCGTCTCCTCCCATCAAAGTTAGAAAAGTTTCACGTATTAAATCGGAGAAAGTAAAACATGCTTATGTAAGCAAAAACAATGGGGAGGTCAGTTCTGGTGGTGGAGAAGAGCTGCTAAATCATTCCAAGACAGAAGTAGAGAAGAGTATGGACTCTGTTGTTACCTGTCCAGAAAAAATCCCACATATAGGTAGCTTTAGGGTCACTACAGAGGAGATTAACTGTGAAATCAAGACTTCAAGAGTCTGCGACATCAAAAAAACTGGTTGTTACAAAGAGAACTTGAGGGATTTGATTAGTTCAGGAGAGGCTGTTGGTATGGGTGGTCACCCTAGTTCAGGAGAAATAAGGGCTGTGGAGAATCGACAAGGTTGTGCTGAAATGGGCAGCGTAAAAGCTGAGATCACTCCGTTCAAGGAGAACACACTAAAAGCTTGCCAAGTGCATGTCAATGGCACTCATAATGACAAACAAGACATAAATTACCACGAATCTGCTGAAGAAACAACGCTAGAGAACACTCTGCGAAATAAGAAGAAACTAAATAAGTTGCGGGCAAAAAAGAAGAAAAAGAAAAAAAAGAAGCTGAAGGATATTCTAAATGAAAACCTACAGAGAAAACTTGATGACTTGCAAAGAAAGCGTGAGATTCATCTTCATCCATTCAAATCTTACAAGTCTGAGATCCAGAACAAGTTGTTTATAATTAAAAAGAAAGCAAAACACAAGAAGCACAAGTCTGGTAAGTTGACATTTTTACCTGTGGTCAAAATTAGGAGGATACTGACTTTACTGACTTTTTCTTTTAATTATTTTCTTAGCTGATTAGTCTACATTTTGTTTTGTGAAACAGGACAGCCTTATTGCATTAGACTTTTCTGATGTTAATTTTAGTTTCAAATTTTCCCTTTCAGTAACAGAGGCATGTAAAACAGGCTGATCAGCTTATTAAACCATGATTCATTTGCACAATCTATCTTTAGAGAACATAATTCGTTTGAAGAGTTTGTTTGTTGCAGAAAATACTTAGGAGAATGAATTTGACTAACTGGTATCATCAGAGAACGTAGCTTGACATTGTTTTGTGCTGTCTTACGTCATAGCAATTGTTGAAGTATTTCTCCCCTTTCTGATAATATTATCCAAATTACAAATAAACACAGAGTAATAACATGAGATCATGAATCTAAAATAATTTGTACTGGAGCTGTTCAGTCTTATGTCACCAAACAGTACTGCTTTGACTGCAGGCCTGATCCCATTTCTGTTTAGTGCTACAATTGAGATACAGAATTTATGCAGATGGCATTTTTATTACAGATGTGGGCAGCATCTGCTTAAGTGTTTCATATAGGTGATACACGATCCAGGTTTCAGTTAACTGGAAAATTTTAAAATAATTTTTAAAAAGTGAAGTTATGAAGTTGTTAAATCTGTTCAAATTGTCAGGTAGTTGTAGTATTTGTGATGTCATGTGAAGCACCATAAAGCTTGATCTGCTATCCTGTTGAGTCATGGGCTAAACTATCTGTGCCAGATTGTAGCAGACATCTTCAAACATCATGTTTTTTGATGCAACAGGCTTATTTTCAGAAGTGTAGATTGACAGGTAAGGTCTGGATTTCAGCTGAAAAGCAGAGCGCCAAAACCAAAAATCTGTGTAACAAAACAGATTACCCTGTCTAAAGAGTAAGAGAATTCAGAGATCTGATGCCAGTGCATTTTAGCTAGAAGTTGAGTGGAAATCTAAAGCAAAGAAAATAAATAATGTTTAGATCCCGAATATTTGCGCAGAATACCCAGAGAAATGTCTTACCATATAAATCACAAACTCTTCCTTCTGAAAAATGTCAATGCCCACATCTAAACATAAATTCTAAGAGTTACAGCTGAAGTTCATATATGTAGTAGCTAGCAAAAGTAATGTATTTTACATGTACTTTTGTGACTGTTGACTCTCCAAATGTATCAGTGTTTTCATGCTTCTTAAAACCAAATGACAACAAAATTAATAATAACCCAAATTGCAAATAAGGAATTTTTAGTTTAGAGAACTATTGGGGAAAAAACCTGGTGACCAAGTGTCCTTTATTTTTCTGTGTAAATATTTAAAATAGGTCATAATCTTCATTGTAACCCTCATTTTATGACACATGCTTGAAAATGTACATTCTGTGAATCAAGCAATGCGCATAGAATAGCATGTATAATTTTCTAATAGATTATTGTTTTGAAAGACAACCACTGTTGGCAAAACAGACTGGCAATATTTGAAAGCAGCTTTTGAAGTTCATTGATAGAGGTGGTGTTTACTGTGATAACCACTTTTCGTTTGTGTGTCATAAAACTAACAAAGTTCAAAAAAGCTGCCCATTTGCCTCCATCTTGACACTTGATATACTTAATAGTATGTTCTCAGGATTTTTTTATGGAGCCAAATTATGTTTTGTTCTAAAGGTGAAAAGAGATAAATTTTGAAGTGCTGTTAGAAGAACTGTAAATACTGGCATGTGAGTTTTAAGCTTTTTTAATTGAAATGCGTTGTGAATAGCTATCACAATGATTGTATTTATAACAAAAATATATTCTATGTTATTTCAGTGAAAATTATAATATTTTTAATTTCTAATTTTTAGTCTGTAACATTAAAGAATTTTTAGTCTTGAGTAGATTCGAGACTAAATTCTGCACTGTTAGTGGAAATTTTAGTGCTTACTGTAATATGCTCAACTGCACTATCTAAATACAGGCAGTGTTTTCCGCTTGAAATTCCTGTCTTTTGATTGACACAGTGGAAATTAGGCTCATTAATAAAACTGGAATCAAGAGAGAACTTTCCTTCACTCAGTTTCCTTTTTGTATCTTTTATAAGGCACATGGATGCTACAGTGAAAACGGAAATCTCTGGCTTTTCATTATCCCAGTTACCTTACATATATTGACCTGTATGGCTATTATGTGATCTCCATTTCTTGCAATAAGTTTGTTTTGTTTTCTGAAGATGTAAACAAAGTTTGGGTTTTGTAATATCTTAATACCAAGGCTCATCTAATGCTGATCTGATACAGAATTATAATGGAGATTATTTATCCAATTACCGTCCTTTGCGCTTTATACTGAGCTTTATTAGAATATATTTTAGGACCTAAATATGTTCCAGAAGCTTATTATAAAACAAGCTAGTGTTCCATAGCACTAAAAACACAGCAGTTAAAATAGTTGTTCTTTCTGTTTTAATCTGTAGTTTTAGATGACTGGATGGTAAACTCAGCAGTAGAATGCCACGGACCTCTGTTTTTCCAATTCCTTATTGTGTCATAAGGAGCTTAACATTATCAGAGATAATTTAATATAGAAAATAATTAGTGTATAGTTTTGTTAAGAATATGTATCTGTAACTGTAGACCAGTACCAGATGCCATTAATCATTGGAACTTAGGTTTTAATTTTACATATTTTCATCATCAGAGAACACATTACTCCCTTTCGTTGACAGACAGGAAGGAGATGTGTCAGTGCAGGTGGAAATCCAGAAATGAGTAATAACGTTTTCTGTCATGCATTCTAGGGATGTTTGCACAGTTTTGCAACCCTAACTGCACATGGAGATGTCATGTGTCTGTTCAGTGAGAAATGATGGAAATTCTTCTTCTCCACTTTCACTTTTCCCGTGCCTCGAACTACTTGATCTGCTGGATCTGGTAGTCTAAGTGATGCGCAGGCAGCATGTTTGTTTCCATTCAGGTGGAGGATGTACAACATTCTTTCTAATCTGAAGGTGGCAGGCATTGTCCTGAGTGTGATATGAAGGATCCTATTTCTTTTGGTACTCTCTTGTCCTTTATCTCTTAGTATTTTGAGACATTTCCCTTTTTATTCTGACTACTTGTTCATTGCAAATTTTTACCTCGCTGGAGAAAATTTTCCTAAAACATTACAGTATTATGAGCAAGATTTTTTCTTCCTATGCTTGTTAAGTGTCTGTTAGTCCTGTAGCTTTTAAGTGGAAATGGATAGGATTGGATTGAATTCATGCTAATGCCTTATTTTTTTGTAATATTTCATGATGTTTAAGGCTAAGCAGTATTTCTCAAAGCTCATCTGAAATTTTATCTTGTTTAAAGATACCCTTACAGTGTAGAACAGAGAAAGAGATTTGGTAAAATTGTTCTGAATTCACAAAAGCACTTGATTTAAACCTGATCATAGCCATAATGGCACTTTACAATGTTCTTTAAAAAGCAGAGGAGGTAGAAGAGTTCATCAGAATTGTAAAAGTGAGTACTTTTCCTTGTTTTTTAACAAGGTGATTTTTTTTTTCCACTATTGGTTCTCCAAGGCAGCTAAATATAACTTTGAGTCATAGTTCATGTTTCTGTTGAGATGATTTGCACTTTCCTGACTTGCTGTAGCAGTGGTACCCAAGAGATACTGTTAATGAATATAGACTGGTTGTGCAGTTTTTAGCTGAAAACTTCCCGTAACTATTGTGAGCAAAACTGACTGGAGAACACAGCCATGTCGTGAGCATTGCCATAGTTACAAGGTTTCCTTACAAGTTATGAAAAGGAAGATGTAACCACTTTTTTGAATCTATGTCTCTGAAACTATGTGGTGATTGTCATTGTGACAGTGTTCTGTGTCAGTATTGTTGACAGACTTGTGCTGGATATAATGGAAATAGAGAGAGTAGTTCTCTAAACAGCTTGCATGCTACACATTCATTTGAAATATTATTTTATTACTGGAGCTTGATAAATTAGGCTATAAAACCTTGAATTGGACTGTGACAATGGTGATAGGCTGGCTGGATTTGGATTAAGACAACTATGCTGAAGTAAATCGTGGGGTACAACAGAGACTGCAGTGCAAGGCATAGTACAAAAGCATGAGAATTCTGTGATTGCGTGCTTGAAACAGGAATTGGATGAAATTCAGAACATGCATAGGGGTGAGAGAATAGGAGGGACCAGAGGCTACTTGAAATAACTGTGATGTGCCTGAAGCAGAGGTGGAAGCAAGTGTGAGTTGAATCTCTCATATTCCAATTGGTGCAGAAAACACACCTTTAGAAGAACCTTGATGTAAATTCTGTACTCTCTACTTGTGCTCTGAAAGAGTGGTAGCACTCCACCTGCTTAAAGAAGTAAGATATACTGTCAAATATAGTTTAGAGTACCATTATGTTTTGTGTATGAAATCAAGCATTGCTTGAATGTGAAAAAATTAATTTAACAGCCTGGTAGCAGTTTTGTAGTGTCTGGTGTCCTGTCCTTGGAAATTTAATCTTCACTTTTGTCCTCGAAGTTGTAAAACAGTCACTGTAGTGTTGTCTAGCCTCTGGATCTGGAACAGCCTGTTAACCATGTTGAAAATATTGAATGTGGTATTCTACCGAGTAGTAAAAATGTACTCAATGTATTAAGCTGCTGTGTCAATATCTTGAGAAACATGTACCACTGAGGTTTTATTGGGTTTACTGACAGTGTTCTGTAAATCAACATTATTAATGCACTTGTTCAGACCTGTATAAAAGTATATGCCATGTCAGTGTGGAAGCTTCAAAAGTCTATAGTAATGCTTTGTTTTCCAGATTATCGCACGTTATATGTTCTAAAAGAGGAGCTGTTGGTAGCAAGGTAGAAGATCAGGAGAATAAAGAGAAAAGAAGACATGCTCAGTAACTGCCAGATCTTTGAAAGGCATGAAATGTCTTACAAATTTGTGAACAGGAAAATTCAGGCCAGTTTCTCAATTTGAGAACAGTGAAATTGCTGCAAGAATGTAATGGGAAAACAGGAATTCTTGCAGTTGGAGGGGGCTAACTTGACTTTATTTTACCATGTGAAATACTAGTGAGTTAGTGTTTGATGTCAGAAAGATCCGTTTCCCCATCTAGGGGAATGAGGCTCTGCTGCATATGCAGTAAAAATTGCATTTTCATTAAAAATTATATTAAAATCAATTTTTATTAAAAATTGCTCTATGTTGTCACTTTATAATTTGAAGCACAGATTGACATTACTTTTGTTCTTCAAGAGGAGCCACGAGGACTCAAATATCATAGCTCGTAACTAAAAGTTTTACTAGATCTGTAAAAATGTTCCTGTTTTCAAGTCAGAATTATTTCACAGAGTGGTACGGGTTGGAAGAGACCTCTGTGGATCATCTGGTCCAACCTCCCTGCCAAAGCAGGGTCACCTAGAGCAGGTTGCACAGGACCTCGTCCAGGCATGTTCTGAATCTCTCCAGAGAAGGAGAATCCACAACCTCTCTGGGCAGCCTGTTCCAGTGCTCCATCACCCTCAGAGGGAAGAAGTTCTTCCTCATGTTCAGATGGAACTTCCTATGCTTCAGTTTGTGCCTGCTGCCCCTTGTCCTGTCGCTGGGCACCACTGAAGAGACTCTGACACCCACCCTTAAGATACTTATAGTTATTTATAAGGTGCCCTCTCAGCCTTCTGTTCTTCAGGCTGAACAACCCCAGCTCCCTTAGCCTTTCCTCGTAGGGGAGATGTTCCAGTCCCCTCACCATCCTCGTAGCCCTCCGCTGGACTCTCCAGTAGTTCCTCATCTTTCATGAACTGGGGAGCCCAGAACTGAGCACAGTACTCCAGATGGGGCCTCACTAGGGCAGAGTAGAGGAGGAGGAGAACCTCCCTCCACCTGCTGGCCACACTCCTCCTAATGCACCCCAGGATCCCATTGGCCTTCTTGGCAACAAGGGCACACTGCTGGCTCATGGTCAACCTGTCATCCACCAGGACACCCAGGTCCCTCTCCATAGAGCCGCTTTCCAGCAGGTCCACCCCAAGCCTGTACTGGTGCATGGGGTTGTTCCTCTCCAGGTGTAGGACCCTGCACTTGCCCGTGTTGAACCTCATCAGGTTCCTCTCTGCCCAACTCTCCAGCTTGTCCAGGTCTTGCTGAATGGCAGCACAGCCTTCTGGTGTATCTACCACTCCTCCCAGTTTGGTGTCATCAACAAACTTGCTGAGGGTACACTCTGTCCCTTCATCCAGGACACTGGTGAGGAAGCTGAGTAAGACTGGGCCCAGTCCTGACCCCTGGGGGACACCACTAGTTACCGGCCTCCAACTAGACTCTGTGCTGTTGATCCCAACCCTCTGAGCTCTGCCATTCAGCCAGCTCTCAATCCACCTCATTGTCCATTCATCCAGCCCACACTTCCTGAGCCTGCCTGTGAGGATGTTATGGGAGACAGTGCCAAAAGCCTTGCTGAAGTCAAGGGAGGCAACATGCACTGCTCTCCCCTCATCTACCCAGCCAGTCACGCCGTTGTAGAAAGTTATCACATCGGTCAAGCATGATTTCCCCTTGGTGAATCCATGTTGACTACTCCTGATTAACTTCTTTTCCTGCAGTTGCTTAGAGATGACCTTCAGAATGAGCTGCTCCATCAGCTTTCCTGGGATGGAGGTAAGGCTGACCGGCCTGTATTTCCCTGGGTCCTCCTTCTTGCCCTTTTTAAAGATTGGAGTGACATTGGCTTATCTCCAGTCCTCAGGCACTTCTCCTGTCCTGCAGGACCTTTCAGAGATGATGGAGAGGGGCTCAGCAATGATGTCGGGCAGCTCCCTCAGCACTCATGGGTGCATTCCATCAGGGCCCATGGATTTGTGGACGTCCAGATTGCTTAAGTGATGTCTCACACAATCCTTGACCAAGGGAAGGTCATCCTTTCTGCAGGCTTCCTCTGTTACCTCCAGGGCCTGGGATTCCTGAGGGCCGGCCTTAGCACTAAAAACTGAAGCAAAGAAGGCATTCAGTAGCTCTGCCTTCCCCGCATCCTTTGTCACCAGGGCACCCATCTCATTCAGCAGCGGCCCCACATTTTCTCTGGTCTTACATTTGCTGCTGATGTAGTTGAAGAAGCCCTTCTTGTTGTCTTTGACATCCCTTGCCAGCTTCAGTTCCAGGTGGGCCTTGGCCTTCCTCGTTGCATTCCTGCATGCTCTGACAACATTCCTGTATTCTTCCCAAGTGGTCTGTTCCTCTTTCCATATTCCGTAGACCTTTCTGTTCCATGTGAGTTCCGCTAGAATCTTCTTGCTCATCCATGCAGGTCTCCTGCCTTCTTTTCTAGATTTCTGGCTCAGGGGTATGCACCGATCCTGAGCATGGAGGAAGTGATGCTTAAACAGCTTCCAGCTCTCTTGGACCCCCCTACCTTCTAGACCCCTGACCCATGGGATTCCTCCAAGTAGGTCCTTGAAGAGACCAAAGTTAGTTTTCCTGAAGTCCAAGGTTTTGATGCTACTTATTGCCCTGCTTCCTCCATGCAAGATCCTGAACTCCACCATTTCATGGTTACGGCTACCCCCAACTTACACATCCTTAACCAGTTCCTCTTTGTCAATGCAAGGTTCAGTAATATGCCTCTCCTCATTGGCTCCTCCACCACCTGCATCAGAAAGTTATCATCGATGTTCTGCAGGAACCTCCAGGACTGTGTGTGCCTAGCTGTGTGGTCTTCCCAGCAGATGTCAGGGTGGTTGAAGTCCCCCGTGAGAACCAGGGCCTGTGACGGTGAGACTACTTTCAGCTGCCTGTAGAAGGCCGCATCAACTTCCTCTTCCTGGTCAGATGGCCTGTAGTAAACACCCACAACTATGTCACCCATATGAGCCTGCCCCTTAATGCTAACCCATAACCTCTCGACTCGTTCTTCATCCACCCCCAGGCCAAGCTCAATGCATTCCAGTTGCTCCCTCACATGTAGAGCAACTCCACCACCTCTCCTTGTTGGCCTGTCTTTCCTAAAGTGTCTGTAGCCATCCATGACGGCATTCCAGTCATGCGAGCTGTCCCACCATGTCTTTGTGATTGCAATGAGGTCATGGCCCTGCAACCACACATGGATCTCTAATTCCTCCTGCTTATGGCCCATGCTGTGTGCATGGTGTACAGAGATTTCAGGGAGGAACTGGAGCATGCTGGAACACATTTATGTTACGATAACGTACAGATAGGTTGTCTTGTCCTTGCTGAGGTAGTTTACAAATGTCAAGAGCATTTCTGTGGCTTAGTGTTTTATTTGTCTATGTTTCTGTGCCTCTAAAATAGGACTAGAAGAGGTCTGAAATACCATTTATTATTTCCCTTTCTTCACCCTCAGATGGCAAGACCAACTTGAGATGCCTTCTGGTTTAGTTGCATCTAATCTCCTCAGTTGGTTTTTTGGAATCTCATAATTAGTGTCCAGGCCCTGGTTTTTATGTTTCCTTATTAATTGCCTGTACATCTATTCAGTGATAACATTTGTGGAATTCGTTTTGGCCTGAAAGGAAAACACATGGCAGCTAGACGTCTTCTGGACCTGCTGAACGTAAATAACATACAAGAATTTTCTCAGAGATTGCTAAGGGGCTCTTGGCTACTAAAATGTTGATTTGCAGTGAATCTTAGAACAGAAGTGTTCCAGCAGTGGTGTTATTTAAAAGGAATAAGTGTGAAAGGTCTGTGGATCTGGATTTGTTTTTTACTTTCAGTGATGAGTTTGTTTGACAAATTACTTGATCACAATTCTAAATATGTAGAGGGAAAATTGATAAAAACCAGCTCTAAACTGTCAGTTGAAAGTATTAAATAATCCAATCTCTTGGAATTGAGATTAGAACAAATGATAACTCAAAACAGTATTAATTCAGGGAAGTCATATTTGTTCTGTTCCACCTATTGTTTAGCATAAAAAGATGAAAAAGTAGTCATGTAAAAATTGTTCACCTTTGAATTATTTTACTAATCTATTTTTGTTTAGTTTTGATTTGTTAGGTAAAGTACTGTCTTTACCCTGAGACTGAGTCATACATGAAACCTGGAATACACTATTTCAAACAGTGCGAATATTTCAGTGCTTTCCAATACGACGTTCACTTACTTTGAAATCAGCTTTTCTCAGTATGGCATTTGTTTCACATTCACTTTAGTGCTTACGCTAACCTCTGTTAGTGTCTTATGCTAATGCTCACTATGTAAGTTCCCATCGTCATCATCCTTCAAGCATCAAACACTGGGTGGACAGGGCAGTATCCACGTTAATGTTACTTGTGTCAGTTTGTGTTAAACCAAGTCCAGCTTTTTTGGCAGATGAGTAAGATCTTGCTCGTTTAGTGTGGAAAACCTATATCTTACTTAGTTTTCATTCAGAAAAAACGAAGGTGTGATAGCTAAACTGTTATACAACCACACTGTCCTTTACTGCAGATTGTACGCATTTTGACAGTGTTCTTGTTTCAATGTAATTTCGAAGTGGTTTGTTTCAGCAGGAAATGTGCAGATTGAGCTTTTGGGCTCTGACACTGCCAGCTCTAGGTATAGGTTGGTAGTATGTTGCTGGAGAGAAATACGACCTCAAATCAATAAACAGTTTTGTTTTATATCCACAGTTAACTGAATTTTAGTTTAATTTAGGATAAGATCTGTTGTAGTTTGCTTAAAGAATGAAAAGATTGGTATTTTCCCTTATTCTGTGGTAGAGAATGAAAAGGCTGTTTATTTGTTGCGCAGTTGTGATTCATCCACTGAACGTGGAAGGGCTCTTGCCTTAACTGTCTGTGGTTGTCTCCTCCCTCATCTCAGAAACAGCTTAGCGCTCTGTCAGTATTGGAGGTGGTATAAAAAGAGCGGATCCTCTCCTGCAGCGTGGGAGGGGAAAAGAGATAATGGTTACAACTTCTGTCCAAGGTAAGATGTCTCGTAGTCTCCTCCCCTCTGAACTGGAGCCCAGCTGAGGTGTGGAGCCTGTTGGAAAAGGTAGTGGGTGTGGAAACATAATTAGTAATTGCGGCACATTAGAATCATGTTATTCAGTGAATGTGAGGTTACACAGGACTAATATAGGCTGATATTTGGTAGCTTTAGAACTGTTCCATTGCAACGAAGTAGACTTTTTAATACAGTTTTGATGTGTATGTATTTGAATACAAAACAGTTTTTTAAATTAAATAATGTTATTTTATAATTCTGGCAAGGGGGAATAAAGGCTCTTTTTTCTTCCCAAAGAAGTGTTGACTATATTTGAAATTGAACTAGAGAGGGATCTGGACAGCCTGGATTGATGGGTGAGGTCAGTCATATGAGGTTCAACAAGGCCAAGTGCTGGGTCCTGCACTTGGGTCCCAACAACCCCGTGCAACGCTACAGGCTTGGGGAGGAGTGGCTGGAAAGCTGCCCAGCAGAAAAGGACCTTGGAGTGTTGGTCGACAGCCGGCTAAACATGAGCCAGCAGTGTGCTCAGGTGGCCAAGAAGGCCAATGCCATCCTGGCTTGTATCAGGAATAGTGTGGCCAGGGAGGTGATCATGCTCCTGTACTCGGCACTGGTGAGGCCGCATCTTGAGTACTGTGTTCAGTTTTGGGCGCCTCACTACAAGAAGGACACTGAGGTGCTGGAGGGTGTCCAGAGAAGAGTTACAAGGCTGGTGAGGGGTGTGGAGAACAAGTCCTGTGAGGAATGGCTGAAGGAACTTGGTCTGTTTAGTCTGGAAAAGAGGAGGCTGGGGGGGGACGTTATTGCTCTCTACAACTACCTGAAAGGTGGTTATAGTGAGGCTGGTGTTGGTCTCCTCTCCCAACTAACTAGTGATGAGACGAGAGGCAATGGCTGCAAGTTGCATCAGGGGAGGTTTAGACTGGACATTAGAAAAAATTTCTTTACTGAAAGAGTGATCAAGCCTTGGAACAGGCTGCCCAGGGAAGTGGTGGGGTCACCATCCTGGAGGTGTTTAAAAAATGTGTAGATGTGGCACTTCAGTACATGGTTTAGTAGGTATGGTGGTGTTGGGTTGACGGTTGGACTTGATGATCTTAGAGGTCTTTTCCAACCTTAATGATTCTATAATTCTATTCTAGGATTCTATATCAAAAGAAAGTAAAACTTTAATCTTTATTACACGTATTGCCTTATAGTGGAAACAGGAATAAGAATAAATCAATATTTATTTATCAATATTTATAAAACATTTATCAAATATTGTCCAAGTAAGTATTTCTCTACTCCACAAAAAAAATAGTTTAGTGTTGTAGCTGTCACTGGATAGGGAGGCCATCTCTAGTGCCTCAAGGTGGTAGGCCTAGCAACAGGTTTTATGTAATTGCAGCTGTTGAAGGAGAAGGCCTTTTCAGCTATGTCAAGATCATGATTTTCTTTGGACTTCTTGTTTTAGTTTGGGAAACTCTCAGTCTGTTTTGATGGAGTGTTTTTCTCATTTTATTCTTACATAATTAGGGAGAAGTGTAAAGAAAGGGGTTGGACAGAAGCATTATCTGATTTATCTTCCTTCTGTGCAGTTCAGTTCTGAGTTACTGATTCCTGTGTATTTGTTAGTAATGTATGTATACTGTGCAAGGCAATATTTTAGAGAGTCACAGAGCCATAGAAAAGCTGATTGGAAGGAACATCTGGAGGTCATCTAGTCTGGTTCCTTGTTTGAAGCAGGAATGTCACAATCACCAGATCAGGTCAGCTGTGACTTGAAGACCTCTAAAGATGAAAATGTATTTATTGTTCCACCATTCTCCCTTCCCCCTCTGAGAATTTTTGTACTGAAATTATTATTTTGTCGATGTGTGGATCTCTTCTTAGAGTGGTTTATAAATTGTGGCTAGTAAAAGCCAGGGACCGAGAGGTGGTGAAACGAGCAGGATGTGCTGAATTGGGATAGGTGACCTGGGAGATAATGCATATGAACTTCATTATTAGAAATACTTACTTTTTTCTTCATCATATCTTAGATGTGTTTTTCTAACTCTAATTGCTTTCACTCAGCAATTAAATACAGTTGTACATTGACTATGGTCTGAAAGGTACAGTGTGCTCTGATTGGAAGTACATCTAGCTGCTGTCAGAAACATTCCTTCATCTGCTGGTGTAAGTAATTTAAGCCACTTTACATAATCTCTTTACCTAGGGTTATGGGCAAAGTAGCTTTAGCACACCTCAGTGGAGTGGTTTGAGATGTTGCCACTCACAGTGTCTCCTCAGCCCCTTAGTGATTTTACCCTCCATACAGAATCTATGCCCACCTCAGCCTGGCAGCTGAAGCTAAGTGACTGCTCTGTGGTGGCACAGCTGAAGCGTTCCCATCGTTATGCTACATATGACAGGGCTGGTAGCAGGAACCTGGTGGGGGCTGACATCCCTTACCATTGCTGTTGGTTTTGCTGAATGTGTCAGCTTGTGGTCTGAGAATCTAAACTAGCAGATCTCGATAGATTTTTATTGTGGTAATATCATCCTTGGTTAATTTTATCCAAAGGTTTTGCTGCTTAAAGGTAAGTGAATTGAAATATTTTTAGGTACTAAAATCAGTTTGGGAACTGGACATAGGTGCAGCTGCATTGTCTCAGGAACACTACATAGAAGTTTTCCTTTATTATCTTAGGAGGGTTTTCCTGGAAAAGCTATTAAAGAAAATTTTTTGTTTAAAACTTGGCAAATGAGAAATACTATGTTTTGAAACCGAGAGGTAACTTTTTTTTTAAGAGAGAGAGGTTATCAGTATTGTTGCTATAACTTCTTTTGAATTTCAATTTGGTATTTTGTAAGGATGTTGTTAAGGTAGAAGATGAGTTTACCAAAGTTAGTTTGCTGTGTATATTAATTCTCTCCCGTTGTGCAAATATCTCTAGTGTTTCCTTGTTTTTTTGGTGTGTGATAATGTGCCTGCACCATAAGACTTCTGGTGTGTATAGTCACAAGGTGGGAAAGAGACTGTGATGCTGCGCAGTACAGGTGTAGTCTTGGCAGTTCATGGCAGATGTGAGCCTGGGAATTGTGTAAGTCTTATGGTACTTATATTCTAGTTAGCATGCTCTTTTCCTTGATTCAGTTTACACAGAAAGTAAGGCTCATTTTCCTGGTGCTTCTGGTCTTCTTTTTTTTTTTTTTAATTCTTGTTTTGTCTGTTAGCCCATGTCTTCCTTACTGCATGCTTTTCAAATGCTGCTGCAAAGAAATAAATATTTACTGTCTTTTTTTTAGTAATTAATTATAATTCTTCCTAACAATATTTTCACCCTTTTTCAGAAGGAAATACTAGGGAGCAGAGTATATTTCTGTTAACTCTGTTATTTTTTTGAAGTGCCCTGCATCATACAGCACCTGATGCTGAAAATATGCAAATAATTATTTGCTGAAAAGTATGTGAAAAAAATAAAATGAAAATTTTTATTTTAATCATGTTCAAATCTTGCTTCTTGTAAAGCAAGATAGTCTAGCTGCCCCATGTTTTTATCCCTTCATGATTTTGCCAGATAACATTCTCTTACAGAGCTGTAACAAGGAACCACCATATGAGCAGATTTCTTTTTGAGTCACTTTATCAAGAAAGCTTGTATTAGATGTCTGCTTTAGTTCATTAAAAACACTGTACTCTTCTCACTAGGAGCAATTATGTTTTCAATGCAGAAATGTGTTCATAAAATATGTAACAAAAATGTTGACTTTTTTGCCCAGTGTCAAAACATTTGGGTCATTGTTCTAATTACATGCTTATCTGTTTTAGCACTTGTTCTGTAGTGTGAAATCTATGAGTGTTTATTTTTGGTAGTTGAGGGCTCTTTAAATTTTGTTATGTGTTCAGTATGTGGAGTTTCAAATTTAGATCCTTCAAGCCCTGTGCCCTGTCTCTAAAGTGTGCTTTATTTCAGGTAAGATGTTCAGGAAACTCACAGTGTAATAAACTGAAAATAGGATAGTGTAATAAATGGAAAATATAGATGCCTAAGCATCTATGAATAGGTGTATGTATAAGTACATACACATTTGCGCACATAAGTAAGCATCTATTAGGAAAAAACTAAATGCAATTCCTGCCAATATTTTCATTAATATCAGATCTGCCTGTGTTTGTGTTATTATCAAGTGCATGTGATGATTATATTTGATAACAAATTCCACATACTTTGTATGATTTTTTTTTTTTTTCTAAAGGTTAATAATTGTTTAGGACTCCAGAATGTGAGCACAGTGGTAATCTTAGAGAGGTGGCTTTGGTCTCAATGAACAGGTCAAAAGTGGGCTAATTTCAGTTTACTATGTGAATGCTGAAATAACATTGTAGGACACTCCACCATCTTGCATATATACTTGGTGACGTAACTGATTTGCGAAATGTATGTGACTTGTGAACCCTGATACTATAGGCAACAAAGCACTTGCGTTGGCTTCAAGGAGGTTTTTAGTTACATCCATGTTCTTGTGTAGCACAGTTGGGTGTGAAGGGCATTATAGGAAGGTGTTTGCTTTCTTCTAAAATGTTCAGTTTTGCCACAGCCAGAAAAAACAAATCAGTAATCTGATTTCATTGGTAACTTCAGTATGTTCATTCGGGGATTCCTAGATATTGCTTGTGCTTTTAGGGTGTTTTTCATTATAAGATGCAGAGGTCCCAGACCCTAATGTGTGGTTCACTTTACAGTGTCAGAGAGAACAAATCTTGCAGGTAAGATGCTCTGTTTCTTAAGTTTGTGGCCTGAGTTCTGGATTTCACTCCTTTCAGAACAGTGGTGTGGATGTTTCATTTATGACTTAAATTTTTAGGTGATGTATTATGGGCATTATAATGGGTTTGTTCTTTTTTTTTCTTTTTTTTCCCCTATTTGTCCTCCTGCCTCCTGCCCCCAACTGCCCTACACAGATACTTGTAGTTTAATGTTTGCTTTTGTGGAGTCTAGTTCTGATTCATCATGTTTACGTGACTGACTGTCAGCCATCTGTTAGTTATAGTTTAACTTTGAAGTCTGTATGTAATTTGGTTTTATTAATGAAGTACAACAAACATTATGAAGCTTTTCTCTTTTAATCTTACAAGGAAAAAAATCGGTATCTAAAAAAGCAATCACAAAGAAGAGGAAAGGTGTCACAAAGTCTGCCATACCAGAATTTCAGGTAAATTATTTTAATTTTGTTTTAAGCACTTGAAATCTGAATGTCTGTAAAATAAGTCCTTTAGTTTCTGATTGAGACCTTGGAAATCCTAATCAAGGATGAATTGCTGCCTGCTAGTTCAAAAGGTTTAATCTGATAGTGTTTTTAAAAGTGCATTTCACCTTTTCTTTTTAGAGAATATTTTAGCATTTTTTATTATGTGCAGCTTACACACTGTTTCACAGTATTGTTTAAGATCCCAGATAAATCTGTTACTTGACAAAGCCTGTAAAAGCAGGAGTTCTTCATGGAATTTTTAAGGTAGATACAATTTTCTGGGATAAAATTACTTGGGTTTTGTATGAGGTGTGACATCATGGTCCTTGAATTGAAATCTGCTTGTTTTACTGAAGGACTTGCAAAAAATTTGTAGGCTCCTGTGCTTACCTTGTTTGCAACTTTTACCCCTTATCTGCATGTGACCTTTAGACCAGAAAGAACTAAGAAAAGAGTGCAAATAATGGTAATGTGATTTTGTGGCACTGTAATAGAAGTGTTACAGTACAGTTTATGTATGCATGCCTGCTGGGACTGAAGTTCTGCTTTGGCTATAATATTTTTTTCTTTTTTAAGAAAGCAGTCTGTGCTATTCTGAGCAATAGACCCATATTAAATCATGGCTGTTTTGTAAAACTCTCACACTGAATCAATTTATTCCATGATGATGATGTATTTTAGGTAGAGCTAGTAGAATTCCTGGTGATAAATTGATCAGTAACAGTCAATATTGAGAAAAGACTGGTATTTAATTGTACACTGAATTTTATCTGTGTTCTAATGGTAATGTGTTCTAATGTGGTCTAATGACTAAAATGTTTCTTAGCAGCTCCAAAAAATATGTATGCTGTCTAAAAATTTTTTTTTCTCCCAGAACATTACTGGCATGCCATGGATATACACGGTTAGGTTAGAAATAATTTTTTACAGTATTAAACTACTGCATTTAAGTAGTCCATCTAAAACGTGTCTTAGCCCAACTTTTTATCTAACGAAGGTCAACTGTATATTTACGTATCTATCTAAATGTAAAATTAATGCTACTATATTTGGCTATGTAAAATATTAATTAAAAAGTAACAAAACAATTCTGGCTCTTTTGATCAAAGGTAGGCTTTATATCTGTTTTAGGTGAAGCTAAGATCAATTAGTATGAACAGTTTAATCTTATTAGGGAACTTCTTACAATTCAGTCTCCCTTTTTCAAGAGGACAGCCAGGACTGGTATGACTATTAGAAGGTTCTGTCTGCAAATATTAAAACATTTATATTTGGAATACTACTAAGAGTTTTAGAGCCTAATGAGGTGTATTTCAAGATACTCTGCTCCACATACATGGATGGACAAACTTAATGTAATTATGTAACAGTTGCAAGGTGAGAGTATATTTATGAAATATTTGGTAAGACAGCTTGAGTGTATACAGGCCCTGTGAGGTATACCAGGGAGGGTATAACCATAAGAATATTGCTATTCATATCTAAACATCAGCTTTTTGGACAGAAAGTAAATAAGTGAAAAGATGTTTTATGTGCCTGCAGCCTACAAATGTTAAAAAAAAAAAAAGGCATAAGGCACTTTATTTCATAAGACTAGATCCTGTAACTAAGTATAGATCCTTTACCTGAATATCGTAACTTGACATTAGAGCTGAGAAATTAGTATTAATAAATCTTTGAATTTGTGCAGTGACCCAAATTATACTTTAAAATCAATTATTAACAAAAACATTCAGGAGATAATTGTACTACTTAATCCTAACATTTATAATGCTATTTTTAAACAACCTATTGAGGAAACATACTGCACAGATTTTCTGCTCTCTGTTGTGGTTTGAATGTCATGGGCAAAGCGGTAAAAGTATAGGTCAGTGAACATAACTCCTTCTTTGTATGGAATTTCAGTCTTTATATTAATTTCTTAGCTCAAGGGTGTTTTGAAAAAAAACCCACAAACAACACAACAAAAACCAAACCACCAAACCCAAAACAAAAGCAGATGCAAATTAAATTCTCTTTACCAAATAAAAACACACAAAAAACATGTCCTGATTTTAATGTTTTGAAAATTATTTGAGAAGTGAGTTTACAGCTTCATGGATCATGAGTGAGTTGGCTGTTGCATGTTTCCTTTTAAAAGAGATTCTGAGTTCCAAGCTTGTTATTACAGTTGCTTATTAATGTTTTAAAGAAATGACATTAATATATTGCTGTACCGAATGGACCCTAATGTGGGATTTTTGGGTTTCTTTTCCAGTTATGAAGTATGTTTAGGTTTAGTTACAAGTGCTTTGTCTCAGTCTTTCCTCCTTTCCTCTCACATGTATACACATGTAGCTATATAGACCTGCATGTGCTATAACTAAGGAAAAAAGGAACACGCACGTTTTAAGGAACTGGACTAATATCAGTTTTTATATTTAACTGTATAGTAACAGTTTTGGTTTTATCAGCTATAGTCTGTATTAAATACAGAACTCAAAAGAGGGCTATCTGGGCATTTTCCACATGGAGATGGCAGCAGTAAAAGAGCAGGTTCACAGGAAATGAGTAAAAACCACTGAAAAGAGTAAAAACTATGCTAAAAGATTGGCTGAAATTAAGGGGCGCAAGGAGGGAGCATCAGTGATCTGGGGAAGTTTACTAGGTTTGTATTTCTGAATAAATCCACAGTTTAGATGGGTTTTTATAATGATAAATATTTCATTTATAAATTCTGAGAAGCAGATCATGGGAGAGGGCCAAATTGGAATAGAGCTTGTCTTCCTGTCTTTGTTTACAAAAATTGGGGAAGACTTCCTGTTCTGGGAGTCAGTGAGGGTCCTTGCGAGATTACTGAGGTCTGAGATTGTATCCTAACAGGAAAGTTGAACACCAAATTTGAAAATTTACTAGAATACTGGATACCTGAAGCTTCCATTGTATTCAGTTGGAAAACAGGATGCTTATTGCGTATGAAAATTAAGCCCATGTAGTAAGTACTGTGCCTTATACAAAAATGTCTGTATTGTAGTTGGCATGTACCGAACTAATTACATGACTTGTACATTAATGGAAATATTAACAACCTGAATCTTTAAGCCACCATGTAGTGTTCTAGAGAACAGGGACTAATCTTTCACTACCTTTGATAAGTTGTGAAGGAAACATATTTTTTTCTCTTGAGATTCATTTTCTCATGATGGAGGATTAGAAGACATGTTCTTCAAGAGCAGTATGTGAAACTAGCAGTGAGCTATCGGAATGTGACAGAATGATTAGATTGTAACATTAATACCTTTCTTTTTGCCCTTACATTAGCTTAGCTGTTAAAACATACAGAATAATTTTAAAAGGCAGTGTTGTTTGCAGAAAATTGAATTTCTAAGTTCAGCCAAATAACAACCATGAGCAAAGAACATTGAAACATAGAGTCTCATTATGAGAAATAGCAGCTAGATTCTGTATCAGAATGGTCATACAAAATACACTACACTTTTTTGTTACTGTTCTTGTCATCTTTTCTTCAAAATGCTGACTTCATTCTGTAAGATTGGAAATGTTAACCAAGTGAGAGAAGTTTCAGAAACAGCTTCTTCCCAATCAATGTGCATCTTTAGTACCTCATCTCAAGTCCTACTATGGATGAAGAAATATAAATTTCTTCTTGAACCTTTTTATAGTGGTTTTCAGTACAATACTGGAGTATTTCAAATACTAAATTCATTTTGGCAGTAAATCATCTAAGATGAGCTGCTGTTACCTTCATTGTTTTACCTGTGGGTAATTGACACACAGATATTAGCCTCAAATGTACACCTCTTTTGATGAAAATTGGGACATAGAGATTTGATTACTCTTCCCTGTCACCCCGGCCCTAAGACAGCTAAACTTTATGTATTTGCATTATTTTTCCCATTGATGTAGTTTGGATTGGTACACACTAACATTTTGTGCATCGGATCCCTATGTCTCAAGTGACTGTTCTGAAAATGAGAAACAGGACTGTGACCTGTGAAAAGTTTAGCCTCATCAGTTGTCTGATGACACGTAGGAGCTTTTTATGCTAGAATCAAAGGTAGAGTTGGTATTTCCAGGACAACGTTCAGCTAACAATAGTGAAATCATCCTTCTCTTTGCAAACTCTTGCCTTTCTGGAAGTGAGTTCCTAGCAAGAAATGCACCCACTTCTAGCATATGAAGACAGTATCTTTCTTTGATCATAGTTCTGCTTTCCATGGTACACTGAACCAAATGTGTCTCATAGGAGGAAAGAAAAAGCAGGGGTGAAATTTAAAAACTGAGTTGTCAGGTATATAGTCAAAGGAGTGGATTATAATTGCATAGGGAAAATCTTTATCCGTGCCTTTAATGAGTTTTGTCAAGGGCTTGATGTGACAAACTTTCATCTTTTTGTATGATAATACAGTGTCGTAGATTTCTTTGCAGGCCAGGTGGGAGAAGAAAAGCCAGTATCTGGCTTCCAGTTTGCATCTGATGTATTTGGAACTTCTTGAAATGCAGGACCGACATGCATATTGAACCTAGTAGAGTTACACACAGTAATACTATTTTCTGGGTTAAGAGGGAAAGCTTTTCCAAGTTGATTTTATAAACATTGTCTACTGCCAAATTCCTTAATCATCTGCTATTTTAAACTTGATAAACGTGAACACTATAAACTTTAGTTTGTGTCACTCCAGTTCCCCAATGCTCTCAGATGTACACAAGTGTTGTGAAACTAATGGCATGTATGCATTAAGAGGTTTCTGAAATGTATGTATTTTGCTAAAAGTGTCAGTTCTGTGTTTTAATAGTGATACAAAGGGGTTTTTTTAAATTTAATTTTTTAAAATTTTAAATTTGTGTAATTGAAGTAAAAATATATTGTTATGAATTACCAATTTGGGGGGAAAAACTAGCAGTTGTATGATAAAAGCATTTTTGTGCTTTTTTTTCTGTTTGGATTTGATTTTCTTACATTATTTCAACATGTTTTCAGTAGTGATGAAAATCTTTCCACCTAAGGGTGTTCAGAAAGAAGCAAGTCTTGACATACAATAACCTGAAAGAACCTAACAGCTTAATAATTTCCAGTTTGTTAAGTCTTTAATTGCCCTAAATGATGGTAAGCCAAAACATACGGATTATTTTTGATTATTTTTTTCAAGAAAATATTATCCGTATTCTGAAAGGAAAAATGTAAAAAGCTGTTTTCTAAAGACAGGAATGAGAAGAATATAATACTTTTTCAAACATACATGGGTAGGTAGATTTGATAGACATGGCTGGGTTATTTTTCAGGAATACTCTGGGTTCAGGAAAAAGTTGTAACAAGTGTAGTGATACTATAACTGCAGCATAGTCCAAAGCTAGTACACTCTAATTCACTGGGGAGTTGATTGGTACTCAGTCATTTTCCAGCTCATTACTGTATTTGAGACAAATTTGGTAGTTGTCTTTCACAGAAGTTTTAAGAAAATACCCACATTTTTAAATCGAAGCTTACAGGCCAATATATGGTTTATGTCTGAAGAGTGATGCATTTTCTTACTAGATTTTCTTCGTTTCTAAAAGTCCTATTTTTTTACATTTAAAAATGCTACAATAAGATAAAAGTCAAATGGTGGCACTAAGTAATAACATGTGCTTTTAGATTTTATTTAACTTCATTGTACATTTTCCAAGTCCCACATTACCAAGTATTTCTGTTCATTTGTTTTTTAGCTTATTTGCACTAATCTTGATGAACTCAGGGAATTAATCACAAAGATTGAGAAAGAACTCAAAGATCTGGAGGACATTAAAAAGAAATCGGTATGTGACATTAAAAGCTTTCTCTTCTATGGGTATTAAATGGTGCCAGTTCTTTGCTGAGGCCTGTCAATTGAGTATTTTATGCCTGTTCAGTAGCTGCATGAAGCCCCATAAGGTTGAAACCTGGAGACTGTAATCTTAATCTTTTCTGTATATGCTATTCTGTTCACAATGTTTTTGTGATTAGTAAATTCAATAACTGTCTTAACACTTTTTGCTGCCAAAATGAAATGTGGATAGTGGTAATGCCTTAGAAGGACTAGTTCATGAACTATTAATCATGTGACTGTTCTTCCCTGAGGACAAACGCTTACCCAACAAGCAATTGCAGGATAGAGTTTCTCATATCTGCCTATGCAGTGCTGATCAGATCTTATTGTGAGCTGACTCTTAGGTTGCTTATTAAAATTCCTAACTCTGTGTGCAAGTAAGCTATTAAAATTTGCTTTGTTTAATTTTTGTTCAAGTAGGTTGTACAGGGAAGCATGCTATCTGGCTTTTGATACTAGATTGAAATACAAATTTTACCAGTGTACACTGGATCACTCAGTCTATGCAGCTGAAAACCTCAAAAGAATAATGGTTAGACAAGAGAATCCAGCACATCTGGGGTTCTATAGCAGGCAGTGATTCTCATCAAGATGGTGGATGGTTTTAAATACATAAATAGTACTCATTTAAATGGCCCTCGACAGCCAGCTCTTCCTATTACTTATTTTTCTTCATTGCAGTTTTGTTTATTAAACCTTTGGTAGGCATTTCTGTGGCATATCTATGAATAGTTAATAATGTTGCTTTTTCTATACCTTAGAAATTAGGCAGCTAATTTCCGTGAAGGTCTTTAGTCTCATGCAGAAACAATTTATTCTTAAATAATTTGAATAGGGGAGATATGGTAGATGAGAGGCAATATAAATTAGGATTCTGAAAGACATATTTCAGTGCAGACACTTAGCATAATAGTTAAAATATCCAAAGAAAAATAAACAAGACTTAACTTGAAATTATTTTGTAGTTGCTAAATTGCAAATTGGTTTTATGGTAAGATTGTGAAGAGGTTATCAGAAAGGCTATGTCAACAATAGAAGAAGAAGCCAAAAATGAGAGTACACATCAGCATATCAATAATCTTAGCAGAGGTGAGACTTCTAGACTACTGGTAAAACTGTACCAACAAGACTTCTTCAAGGGTAGACAAATGCTAAATATGTCATAATTGCTCTTTGAACTGAAATCTGATAATGTCATTATGTAAATAAGTTGCATGACTTCAGCAGGAATACTATGTTTAGTTCTAATCGCACCATCTTAAAAACAAACACTGAAGTACAGGGGACGTAAGAAACAACTCATTCAGCATTCAGAAGTTGTGAGGTAAGGACAGTCTTTCTGTGTGCTTGTATAGGTCTGTCAGATCATGATTCTGGGTCTCTAAACACTTGTGGTGTTAGAAATTTTAGCTGTAGAAAAAAAAGGCTAGGATTAATTACTGTTTCCTTACAATCACTTCTTCAGCAAAGCGAAGTATTGCTTTTTAAAAATAATCATCAGGCAAATTTCATATTCACATTCAAAAAATACAAATAGATCTTAAATTAGATGAATAGTCAATAAACTTAACTTGCTAAAATGAGGTTTCACTTTTCAAGGGAAGTCGTTAGAATTTAATTTTTGATGTCTAACACCACGTGTAGTTAGGTTAGATCTCTTAAAAACTGGAGGACATGCAGGTTTTCACTCTTCAGCTCTGAGACAAAAGGCAGTGGCATTTTCAGAAGCATCAGGAATAGAGTTTGTGCTAGCTTTTCTGAAGTGCCTAGTCTATTAAGCAAAACATTGTTCTAATTTGATGATGGAAATTTGACCTAATGTGAAAGCTTATTTTAATATGATGGTATTAATTTTGATGCTACTCATGAACTTCTTTCCTGTTTTGATCTGACGATGGTGGTGTTCTTACTACTTCATGGTAACTGTATTCATTTTCTATTGTTGTTGTTGCTTGTTTGCAGTAGTGACCCAGGTGAAGGAATCTTTCTTCTTTGTGACTAACCTGCTCGGTAATTCCAGTTTTAGTAGTTGTTAGCACATGCTACTGAGAGAAATCCTTAAGGCAAGCTTTAAAGCTTATGTTAAATACTAACACATATTAGCAATACAGCTTGTCTAATTTATATTGAGACTTTGAAGTATATCCTTTTTCTTAGTCCTAACTGCCCTTTGTTTCCTAGGAGACCATTCTAGAGTACGTAAAAGGAATTCCTTCTCCAGAACTTGGAAGTACTGGAGGCTGTAATGAAAGAGCTGAGCTGTAAGACTTCTTTAACATGAGTAAACTTACTGTTTTCCCGCATTTTCTAGGTAGTTTGACTGGTTGTATCTGACACTTTTCAGAACATCAGCTTGAGCCAACAAATGACGTGAGAGATTTTTAGCCCAAACAAGTTTTGTCTGGCAAGTTAAAAGCAAATTAGAACAGGGTTATGTAATGGAAAGCCATGGGTAATTTTAAGTGTAGGCATTACTACCAGTTTCTCCTACAATAATGAAATAATAAACTTGTTGGAAAGGTTTTTCACTGTTTGATTGATTAAAACAGCTTGGTTCTGTACTGTTTCGTACACCTATATTGTGTTTTGAATTAGCTATGAGTAATATTTTTCCATTTAGAAAGTCTTGCACTTTTGCTTGATTACTGGCGAGTTTGTCATAACAATGATGAGATTTGCCTTAGTGCCAGTTTACCATAACTCTTTAGAGAGGAAAATGAAATTTGACCTCAGTTCTTCAATTTTAAACAGAAGTTCAGCTCAGTATTATCTCTTCCCAGACTGCTTGAACTCTAGCCACAGTTGTGAAGCGAGCCTGCGATTTCACGTGTTTTCAACTGACATAGGCCAAAACTGCTGCCAAATAAGTAGTTCCTTGTCTCTGTGTCTCTGGCAGTGTATATTTTCTTTGCCACGCCGTGACAAGGGTAGCAAAATTGTTTGTTCAGCTGCATGGTGAAAGAGTTAGTCTGCAATAAACCTAACTACTTTTTTACTGCTTCTGAGGTGTTTGTAACCCAGATCAAATTTCTAGTGAATTTATCATGCAGTTGCACAAATACCTGTGCTTGTGTTCTGCCTCAGTCTGAAGGGTCGTAAGGGCAGGAATCAGCATCTGAGGGCAGAAGAAACTGGGACTGCTTTTAACAGGAAAAGCGCTGTTCTGTTGGAGGTAAAGTTGTACAGGTGAAGTCTATCCCTTCAGCTACTAAACATTTCCTCACCACATTTCCAGAGGGAGCGGAGGGAATAAGTTAGTCAGATTTACTATTTATTTGAGTGCCTGACTAGAAGTCAGAAAGTGGGAGGTGCAGAAAGGGGACTTGAAGGACTTGAGTCTAATGTTCCAGGCACTGTATAGGGAAAGGATGGAGGGTGGCTCCCTAAGCAATGTCTAATCTAAAATGTCTTCGAGCTTTGGTACACACCTTAGTACATGTGAAGTGACATCCTTTAAGTGGCTTTAAAGCAGTGTGACTAAAAAGTAGAGTAAGATTGAATTCATTGGAAAAACCAAAGAATTTACAGTGAAAAGAATAGATTCTGGCAAAAATTATGTCAGTTTTGTTGCTAATACTGACATAGATAAGATGTGGGGGAAGTTACAGACAGTCAGTAAACAATTATAAATCTGAAGTAGAACATATTGGCTAAAAATTCTATTGAGATTTTATTGCATTTTTGCCTCACATCTGATGAAAATTTAGACTATATATAAAAGCATGGCAGTTCAGTTGAATGTGAACTCTTAGAAAGTTGCTGTAAATCGCAAACTGATCAAGACATGCAAAGTAGCTGAATTCCACTTAAAAATCTACTTTCAGTGGGATTGCTGAAAAAATAATTTTGACAAATGTACATGGTAGTGAAGTATTTTGGCGATGTATTTAGGATAACATAAACACTTCTGTCTAATATATGAAACCTCTTTTATAAGGAGAGGTGGTAAAGTAGCACCTTCTGTCCTGATCAGCACACAAGATAACAACTATCAGTTTCTGACATTTTGGATCTCGTTTTTCCCCTGTTGTCTTCTGTGTCAAGTAAAATCAGCGTGAGTTGCAGAGTGTATGGAAATCTCTTTACTGCCTTTCAGATCATCAGCTTCTCTTTTCAGCTGAAGTCGTTGGTTCTTTGTGTGAAACTGTTGATTAAGCTATTCTGTAGATCAGTTGGATGTATTTAACTGTTGCGTATCATAGCAGAACTTGATTTTTTTTTTCTTTTCAATCCTGTCTTGCCATTATGTAGTACAAAACTGACAGGATTGCAGATACTGGTATGAAATAGTGAACTGTGGGATTTTTTTCAGATGTCATTTTACAAGTTGACTTCGCCATAAGCATGTTTATTGTAAACTGAACTGGGTTTTGACAAGGACAGTTAATTCTAGACCCTGTCATGATTACGTTAAAGCATAGCTGGTCTTGGAGAGAACATTGAAAGATTCTTTGGTTACTGAAATGCAAGACTTTATTTTGGTAACGCCATTGGATTTGAATCATTCCCTGCAACTCTGATTGGTAAGTGCATAGCTGTCTGGCGAGTGAGAAGAGAGGCTGGAGCCCAGGATATTACAGTTAAGTTGACAAGGTTAAAATGGATAAAAGGTAATACCTTCCTGAAAAGGAGACCAGACTCTCTGTACTGGGAGAGAAAAGTCAGACAAAGGTGAGGAGAAGGAGAATTACTTAGTTGAAGGACACCAGGCAAATTCATGACTGATCAGGGTTTGGAGAAAATGCATTGAGGAATTTATTGCGTTGGAGAGGTCTGTAACACACTGATGTTCTTGATTTAGTTGTAAAAGAGATTAAAACCTCCTTTATAAAGGTTTTGGGTTCTGAAATCTGCTAATGTTGTTCCTGAAGGTTTTAGTTGGACAGTTGTACTTCCCAAGACAGGTGAATGTCTGTCTTTGGGAGTTGGTATATCGTTTAAGCAGGTGAGTCAGAAAGGCTGAAAGCAGACTGAGGTTTTCTGCAGTTTTAAGTCCATACCACCTGCAGAAATATGTATTTTGGAATGCACCTGAAATTCAGAGTTAAAACCCCACAAGTTCTGATCAGAAATGTTTAGAAACTCAGACGTAAATTATTTTGTAGGATACTGAGGCTATCTGAAGGAATGCATTGGTCCAGGATGGAACATATTTTCTGCGTCTGCTTTTTTGAAATTCCAAACAGGCTGCTGTTAAATTTGTTCATAGGAAGTGGAAGTATCTAGACTAAGAGAATAGACTGTTTTCTGTTTATTGATTTGCAACACTAAAAAAAAAAGTTAATGTATGGCAAAAATAACGCAAAACAGCTTGTTTACTAAATAAAAGTTTATAAAAGTTTTTCCTCTGTGTACAGTAAAGAAATGAGAAATATTGCCGTATGTTTGAACATGTTTGGTAGGGAAGCTTTGTTTAGACAAGACTGTACAGGGACTTCTCAAGAATGCTCAGCAGAAATTCATGTAACCATCAAGAATAGATTAGGGCTCTTACTAATATTTTAGTGAATCAGACCTCAACTTTACAAACAATAAAGTGGAAAAACTTACTGTGACTTCTCCTTTGGGCCCTGTGAAAACTTAATTATTCCTGGGTTAAGTCATCTTCACTTTTCAGCAGGAGGTGGACTTCCTGCTCCCCATTCCTCCCTCCTCTTCTCCTGGCCCCTTCGCTCCCTCCCCAGTGAAATATGTGCCATGCTTGAAACTTTCACATGTAAGGACTTTTTGGTTATATTTGTTTTCATCTGTGTTACCATATTTACATAAAAGTATACCAAATAAATAATATTATCGTCTGAGAAATCCGTGTTTGCACGCATATTTGCAGGTTTAAACTGCAGTTGAGGAGAGAGTTATTCCAATAAATATTTAGGAAAACAGAATTTTAATAGACCTGCTTGAAGCCTTGCAGCTGAAACATTTTCTTTTAATTTCAGATCGGCTTCTGTGTTACTGCAGATCTTTGTGTGTAATGTATCTAACATAGTCTCTTTTTCCATTCTTTGTCCCAAAAATTTGATTTGTACTCTAGTAATTTCCAAATAGTCCGTTATTCCTTCTCTCTGGCTTGCCTGCATCTTTTAAAACCACTGATACGAGCCCAAAATACTGAATTTTTAGTCTGAAATTTACACATTTACATCCATACAGTTTCTTCTGCTTATGAAGAGAGATTGAGCATGTGGAGCATTTGGAAATCCAACCAGCTATTTAGTTGTCAACTAGCTATTTAGTTGTATAATATGAATGAACAAAGCCAATTTTAGGCTTCAAATTTTGAAATCTTCTCAACGATAATTGCTTTTTCTTCTCTGATATTTCTGTCTTCTGCTTATCTCACAAGCTTTCAATATTTTTGTCCCAGTCTTCACTATTTCTTAGCTTGTCCAGTTATCTCTTTTTCTGTCTATATTGTCTGCTTTTTTCACAAGTATTTTCTTAGTTTCCAATGATCTTTCATGCCTTTCCTTGTGTGGCTAGCCCTTCAATAAATGTTTGCTAAGAAGCTTTCATTACGCCACTTTTATCCTGTGCTTTTCTACAGTTCCAAATGAGAAAGTGTGGATTCTGCATCAAAGATGTAATGTGTACTCATACATTTCTTTTGGAACAATTTTGTCATAGAGATACTACTGTATATTCAGAACATTTCACAGTACTGGATTTTGGTCATGTAGTATATGATTTTGAAAATATTATTCAAGGCATTCCTGTCAGCACACAGTTATAACAAAACAGCTTATTTTCAGATGTTCAGCTGAAGAATAGAGAAATACTTGTATATCCACAGCTAAGAAGATGCAAAGTTCAGCTATATGAAAGGAAGTTAAGCAAGATCCGTAATAGCTTAAAAGACACAGTTATTTTTGTAAATAGAATCATACAATGCTTTGGGTTGGAAGGGACCTTTAGAGGTCATCTAGTCCAACCCCCGTGCATTGAGCAGGGACATCTTCAACTAGACCACGTTGCTCAGAACCCTGTCCAACCTGGCCTTGAATGTTCCCAGGGATGGGACCTCCACTACCTCTCTGGGCAACCTGTTCCAGGTGTTGCACCACCCTTGTGGTAAAAAATTTCTTCCTTATATCTAGTGTAAATCTACCCTCTTTTAGTTTAAAGCCATTACTCCTTGTCTTATTGCAACAAACCCTGTTGAAAACATTTCCCGTCTTTCCTGTAGGCTCCCTTCAGGCACCAAAAGGCTGCTATAAGCTCTCCCCGCAGCCTTCTCTTCTCCAGGCTGAGCAGCCCCAACTCTCTCATCCTTTCCTCATAAAAGAGGTGTTCCGGCCCTCAGATCATCTTTGTGGCCCTCCTCCGGACCTGCTCCAACAGCTCCATGTCCTTCTTGTGCTGAGGGCTCCAGAGCTGGATGCAGGACTCCAGGTTGGGTCTCACCAGAGCCAAGGAGAGGGGCAGAATCACCTCCTTTGACCTGCTGGCCACACTGTTCGATGCAGCCCAGGATACAGTTGGCTTTCTGGGCTGCCAGCGCACATTGGTGGCTCATGTCCAGCTTTTCATCCACCAGTACCCCTAAGTCCTTCCTTTCAGGGCTGCTCTCAATCACTTCATCCCCCAGCCTGTATTGATAGCGGGGGTTGCCCCAACCCAGATGCAGGACCTTGCACTTGGCCTTGTTGAACGTCATGAGCTTCACACAGGTCCACTTCTTGAGCTTGTCCAGGTCCTTCTGGATGGCATCCTGTCCTTCTGGTGTGTCAGCTGCACCACTCAGCTTGGTGTCGTCTGCAAACTTGCTGAGGGTGCACTCGATCTCACTAAGTCATTGATGAAAATGTTGAATGGCACTGGTCCCAGTATGGACCACTGAGGGACACCACTTGTCATTGGCATCTGTTTGGACATCTAGCCTTTGACCACTACCATCTGGCTGCAACCTTCCAACCAGTTCCTTAGCCACTGAACAGTCCACCCATCAAATCCATATTTCTCCAATTTAGAGAGAGGGATGTTGTGAAGGCCTGTGTCAAAGGCTTTACAGAAGTCCAGATAGATGACATCCATAGCTGTTCCCTTGTCTGCTCATCTGGTCATGCCATCATAGAAAGCCAGCAGGTTGGTTAGGCAGGACTTGCCCTTGCTGAAGCCATGCTGGCTGTCTCACATCACCTCCCTGTCCTCCATCTGCCTTAGCATAGCTTCTACGAGGACCTATTCCTTGATCTTCCCAGGCACATAGGTGAGGCTGATGGGTCGGTAGTTCCAGGTTCCTCCTTCCTACCTTTTCAGAAATGGGCACAATGTTTCCTTTTTTCCAGTCACCAGACACTTCACCTGACTGCTGTGACCTTGCAAATATCATGGGGAGTGGCTTGGCAGCTACATCAGCCAGTTCTCTCAGGATTCTGGGATGCATCTCGTCAGGTCCCATAGACATGTGTATGTTCAAGTTCCTCAGGTGGTCCTGAACCTGGTCTTCCCTTGCAGTGGGAGGGGTTTTGCCCCTCTGGTCCTCATCTTGCAGTCCATCGGCGGGGGAGGGGTGAGGAGAGAGGTTGCCAGTGAAGACTGAGGCAAAAAAGTTGTGGAGTACCTCAGCCTTCTCCTCATCTGCTGATACGTGGTTGCCATTCTTGCTCATCAGGGCAGGTGCGTGTTCTTCGACCTTCTTTTTCTGGATGACATACCTGTAGAAGCTATTTTTAGCATTCCTTGCCAAGTTCAGCTCCAGCTGCTCCTTGGCCTTCCTGACCTCATCCCTACACAAGTGGGCAGTGTCCCTATACTCTTCCCAGGAAGCCAGTCCCTGCTTCCACTGCTTGTGCAGTTCCCTCTTGCCCTTTAGTTTGACCAGCAGGTCTGGGCTCAGCCATGCTGGTCTCTTCCCTTCCTTGCCTGACTTCTTACACCTAGGGACTGAGAGCTCTTGTGCTCTATGGAAAGCATCCTTAACCACCTGCCAGCTCTGTTCTGCGTCCTTGTCCCTGAGGACTGTTTCCCAGGGGGTCCTACTGACTAACTCTTTGAAGAGCTGGAAGTTGGCTTTCCTAAAATTTAGGGTCCTGACTATACTCCTCGCCTTTCCCATATCCCTCAGGACTGTGAACTCCACCAATGCATGATCGCTGCAGCCCAGGCTGCCTCCAGTCTTGACGTCACTGATGAGCTCACTTGCGTTGGTGAGCATCAGTTCCAGTACTGCATCCCTTCAGGTAGGAGTGTCAATTACCTGGCTTAAAAAGTTATCCTCAGTGCATTCTGGGAATCTCCTGAATTGGCTACAGCTTGCCGTGCTACTTTTCCAGCAGATGTTGGGGTGGTTGAAGTCCCCCAGTAGAATGAGGGACTGCAAGCCTGAAGCCTCCTGGAGCTGGAAGAAGAAGGTTTCGTCAGTAGGCTTCCCTGAATCAGGCGGCCTGTAGTAGACACCCATGACCAAGGTTCCTTTTGTTGTCTCTGTCTGATTCTTACCCATAGGCTTTCAACCTGCTTGTGACTATTCTTCAGGAACAGCTTTTCACACTGTATTGATTTCTTGATGTAGTTAAAGATACTGCATACATGCACTTTCTTCATGAGTTACAGAAGTGTAAGTTAGTTTAAGATATGAAAGTTCTTCTAACAAAGAGTGAAATTATCCAGTTCTGTGCTGGATAGTTTTGCTGTTCTGAGTTAGATTCAAAAAGATAGTAAGATCATGCTGATAATAAACTTTCTCCTGTGCTTTTGTGTTTTCTGTCTTTAAAATACATATTGTAGATTAATCAATGCAATTATGATTGTGTAGTAATTGTGCCTAAAGAAAATCAGAACATGTGGCTAAGTGAATGAAAAGTCATTTCATAGTGATGAACTAAATTATGAGATAAAGATACTCTCGGTAGCAAGAAATTTAGCACTTTTTTTTACTTTGCAATGTTTAATAAGAGAGTATGGGGTAACAGTGTAGGATATAGCTTGGTGTGATCAGATATCTAGGTCATGGAAGTGCAAACTGAAGTTTTTTTTAAAAAAAGTTTAAAGGCTGAGAAGATAACTTCTCATTAGTTGCTGGTAAATGTTCAAAGATAACATTGATTAAGAGATGTCATGAGTGAATTTGTTTTATAATTGACTACAAGTTATTCTTCCAGACTATGTTCAGTCGTAGGCTTCAAATAACGTCAGAGGTTAACGGTTGATAGATATTTATAATACTCAGAATGACATTGCTGAAGGTAAAATACAAGGTACAGACTTTTAGGAACTTTCACTGTAGAAGATAACTCTTAAGCATTTTCAAAGTGAAAACACTTTCAATTATAGATGAGTTTGTATAGAATGAATACGTAATCTCATCATGCATTCTTACTCAGTCTAAACTGCCATTGAAGTAAGTATCTGAAATTCTAGTATTTGGCCCATAAATTAGTAATATGAACATTCAATATCAATCCATATCTGAATTGAAAAAGTCATCAATCTCTTTTCTTTAGGTATCTGATGTCCAAAGCAGCTGCAGATCACCAACTCCCTCTCTGTGTGACATCACTAGAAAACGCTAGACTGGTGATGTCACACATACCACAGAACCCCGCTGCAGAATGGAGCAGGCCTATTAAGGGTAAGGTAAGTTTTCTCCCTCCACCACCACCCCTTTTCAACAATATTGCATGGTTTTATAAGATTTCTAATGTCCTTTATTTTATGTCCCTGGGATATAAAGTAAAGATTAAAGAAAATCTTATAAAACTGCATAATATTGTGGTTGTGTGTGTGTGTGTTTATTTAAAAACAAAACAAAAACTCCCCTAGAAAGTTCAGTCCTTACCCCATATATCTATATCCTGGCTCCAGTCTGCTTTGGGGTTCCATGATGAGTATGCCAGAATAGTGTATGTTGGGGCATCACGGAGAGTGGAGTCAGCATTTCCTGGCTGCTCTGGATGTCAGAAACCTTATTTTAAAAGGTAAGTTTTCAGTTGCAAATGTGTTGAATGTCTCTCTGTGTTTATATGGAAACATTCAGCGCATTTCTAAAGTGCGTTTTTATTGTGTTTGCATTTTTTAAATTTAGTTATAACTTAACACAGCTGAAAGTAACATTTTATACTTGTCCTCTGTCTAGGCTTTTTTTCTCTTTTGTTCTGTTGTTGATACCTTACATTGCATTTCCAGAAGAAAACAGTATTTGGTTTGTCACTACGTGGAACAGAATGGTAACTGGAAGTCAGGTCCGAGGTATAGAAGTAGCAGTGCTGGGAATGTGAATTACAGACCACATGAGAGCATCACTCAGTACACACCCACGTTAGCGACTAGAGATTTCTATTTAAATAATCAGAAATGCAGGCTCTTGTCAAACTTAGAATTAGGGGAAGTAATTGAAGGGGAACAGTTTCTTCATACATCTGTTAAGAGCAAGTTCTTCAGTTCTAGAGAAAGAATGTTTTTATCTCTAAAGTACTGTCTTGGGCTGATGTACTTTGATAATTTTAGTTCATGTCCACTAATAAAATCTTGCTGGATTTCATAAACACCAGAAGGCTGTGCATCCACATCTCCATTTCTACAGACCTCTTGTTGATGAGAGGACTGAACTATTGGGCTGTAATAGCTATCCCTTTGTACTAACCCTGCTGTTCCGCTAAACCACTCCTTGTAGAATTTCCTGAACATCTGTATTTTGATTACTTTGAGTGGAATAGTCATGGCTAGTCTGCTGTGGTCCGTTCCTTCTGTGCGATTAGATGTTGCATTCCATTTATTTGTTAATCCCATAACACATCAGGTTGTAGTCAGAGGCTTTTGTCTTTCATCATAAGGAACCCTACAGGCAGTGGTTGAAAGGGGCATTTGAAGGTCTCCCCACCTTGAAGCAGGACTATTGTCAGTGCTGCATTAAGCCATCCATGACCTGACTAGCCAAGTTCTGAAAGCAAGAGAGAAAGAATGGAGATTAAGCAACTTCTCTGCACAACCTGTTTTAGTGCTCTATGTTTCTGATTAAAATATATCTTCTAAGGTCCAGCCTGAACCTCCTAAGCTTCAGTTTCTAGCTGTTCTCCTGCATTATATCATTTGGTATTACTGAGAAGAGTTTGCAACACAGACATTTGTAAAGACAAGATTATTATCTGTAGAAATTTGTAGGCAGCTATGTAATGCTGAAGTAGGGAGTTAAGTCACGGCTTTATCAATTCCTGATTTTTTTTTTCCACTGGAAAAAACACAAGACTGTGTTAGAGAATGAAATTGCATAGGAAAGGTAAGATTTTTGTAGTGATGTGTCTTAAGGTTATAGACATTTTTTAATGTCCCTTTTAACTATTTTGATATGTAAGGAATTATAGCAGATCATTTGTGCTTTGCAGAAATCTTATGTGTTTGCACAGAAAACCAACTGAACCGCAATAATTTAAAAGTTAAGGATCTTTTACTTTGTTTCGGTCTGTTTTGGCCCGTATTTGTTCTGTGTCCTGACTATTTCTGAGGAAAGAAAACTCTTCTCATGGCTTAAATTTGTATGTGTTTCCACTAACAGGTTTATTGTCAGCTCCTAAAACCTCAGGAAGAAAAATGAGCAACTGGGGTACAGGGAAATATTTAATTTTCTCTTTTTTTTAAATTATGTTGCTATAATACTTGCATTAAAATTGTTTGGAAGCAAATGTGGAGTTTTCCAGAGGTTATATCCAGTGGACACTATCTTTGTTAAAACTAGCTCTTAGAATTTCGGGGACAGGGGATTGGTTATTCTTTTTGTTTATTTTTATAAGCAAGGAGAAGAGTAACTTGTATTTGTCCTTCTTTGAAGTGTTAATAAAGGCAGTAGAATCTTGAGGTCTGCTCTTGACTGAGCCTTCTACTTGTGTCTGGCTATTCAATGCATGATACAGTTATCACTTCAAAGTTTACTCAGTGGTCAGCTGATACTTCTCTGGCTCATAAATACTCTTTTTTCTACTTAAGCCAAGATCTTAGCCTTATTTAAAGATAAATGAGTCTCAGAAATCAATAATTTCATGTTGTTTTTTAGTCTGTAATAATTTTTATATCTTTTTAGTACTATGTTTCCTCATATCCCATTCTTTGCTATATCAAATGCATGTACAGCATATTCTATATTGTGATAGTAGTGGCATTGTTTATTTTTGCCGTTTTGATTTTTGTTTTGAAACAGTCCACTAATATTGCGTAGTATATAAAGTCATCCTCTTAAAAATGACTGTGAAATGTTTTGTGTATCTTACAAGAAAGATAGATCTGTGCACATGATATTCTTTAACATATTAGCAGTTAATTCTGTTGACTGCTAACATTGGGAGGTGATACCAAACGCTTTGGTAGGCTACAGTATACACGAGGGCTGTTTTCTGTTGCCCTGCTCAGTGGCAGGTTTTATGCTGCAGTACATTATGTGTGCAAATATGACTGGCCAGAAATGAAGGAAATTAGGGTACAGTTTGCTGGTTTGTCTGTGTGCTCAATACTAACCATTTTATGGTAATATGTGGTGTAATTTCCTTCTTGAAATCTTTGCTATTGTAATTTTAATTGAAGAATGATGGAGTGGCTATTCATTTTGTTATGTAACGTGTAAATGATTATCCATAAAAAAATACTTATCTGGTCTTCAAACAAGGATTCAGCTGGGCTGATCTTGGTGTATATTGGAGAGTTCTGCTGAAATGTGTAGAAAGAAATTATTCCAAAGTCTGTAGAAAATACATTATTGTAGACTGCTGAAAGGCAGCCACATCAAGGTTTATGCAGCTTTTCCTGCCCTACATTTCTTGGTGTGCTGGGCCACAGGAAGCTGTGGAGGATATGAACTCTATCAAAAGCTAAATATGTATATGAAATAAATGAAGTTCCCAAATCTTGCTTCTTTTTCTTGCGGAACCATAGTCTCTTTACTGTCTTAAATCCTCTCTGACAAGTCAAGAGATAAAATCCTCTGTTACGTAAAATGCGTAGAATTAGCAGAGTGGTAGAAGTACTAGACTATACCACTTCGCTTCTTGTAGCTATTATATATATATGCATTGTTCAGTCTTTTATGTAATAAACTAGAGAATAAAGTTTTTGGAAGGAATACTTGCAAGGGGTATCTAAGAGCATTGAGAGATGTGTTCTGCAGCATTATGGCCACCATGGTTGTGCTGTATATACATACATATACACTAATTGTCATTTGCCAATGTCTTTTATCCTCATTCTGCCTTTCTGGAGTTATTAAAACATTCTTCATGGAAGATCATAAGATGATCAGTTTGGAAAAGAAAGCCATTTTTAATGACACACTTGAGTTAAGGGCTTAAAGCCTTTATGTTGGAAAACTGGTCTCTGCTGCATAGTCTGTTACTTCATAAATCACTAATTTGCAAAACTTGCCTTTTAAAAAAAACCTTTCTCTAGAACTGTGAATAAAATACAAAAAATGTAATGCAAAAACTATTTGTGTTTTATCCCTGAAAATTGTAGTAAATTGCTTTTGCAAATAATCTAAATCATAGTACTTATGTTAAATCAAATTCTGGTAAGATTTTCTATAGAAATTTTATCTCTAACTATAAAGTGTGCATACATGGTTGGTGTCCATGACTTGAATGGATTACTACCTATGTTAGTTACTCATTTAAGTAATTTTAAGCACATGCTGTGTTCTTAGGATTCTGCTTCAGTTTTAAGTTTGACCTGTAAAAAGTGAACATCCTTGCAGTATTGCTTTTTTAACTAGGACCTTATCTCTTTGTAGTGTGTAAAAAAAAACAACAACAAAACCACACACACGCACACACAAAAAAACCCAACACAAAAAAAACCCAACAAAAAACCCCACACAACAAAACTAGAAGTATCTAGAAGTAACTAGAAGTCTTACATAGGTTAAGGGTAGGTGTAACTGTGAAACTTAACTAATATTTTCTTCCAGTTATTTTCCTCATATGCTGTATTAGTGTACAAGGATAGTACTAATACAATATAACAAGATTCAGGTCTAATGCAATGATAAATAAATAGTATTTATGTTTGCAGGGAAGATGGTACCACCGGAAGCAAGCAGTAAAGGAATTGCATGGTACGTTGATACGACTGCTTAATGAACTGTTACCATGGGAACCAAAGCTAATGAAAGCATTTCAAAGAAACAGGTAATTGGCTGCTCTTTTTTAACAATAGTGCATGGGGTAGAAAACAGAACAAAGTTCATCTTTTAAAAACTAATCAATAAGTTGGCTTCTCAAATAAATGAACTGAAAATACTTTGAGGAGTGAGGCACTGGCAGTGCTTTAGTTGGAAGAATTATTTTGCGTTCCAGACTTACTGTCTCTAAATAAAGTTGAGTTTAAACCCCTAATATTGTTTTCCTCTAAAATGCTCTAGAATCCTTAAGCGTGCCTATCAATAGTTGTATCACCGTGCAGCTAGGATTTGTTTGGCTGTTTGTTTGGTTAAGAGATGCTGAAAACCTGTATCTAGAAAACTACACCAGGGCTTTTCTTAGAATACTTTTTCAGACTACTTACTGTCTAAAGCTGCCTAAATTGGTTGTTTATGAATTCAGCACAAAGCAATTCTTAAAATGTTGTTTTGAGGTCTTTGTAACGCTGTAAATTTGAAATGCATCTGCAATGAGGTGTGTTGATCAGCGGTGACTGATTTTAATCTAGTATGGGCAAGTATTAATGGCTGTGAAGATGCTACCCAGGTTATAAATCCTGGAGAGACTGAGTATTGACTCATCATCATGTGTCTTGAGGCTTGGTGCCGTTGTTGTCTGTTAGCCATATGGCTGTTGCTATAATCACACCTGAGTTTTGCCACATAGACATTTAAAAAGCAAGTGATGATTAGGAGCTGGAACTCTGATGATAGGTGAAGTTAGGCAGTTGCTTAAATGTTCATAGAATTGTAGAACCATAGATTGGAAAAGACCTCTAAGATCATCAAGTCCAACCATCCACCCAACACCACCATTCCGATTAAACCATATCCTGAAGTGCCACATCTGCACATTTTTTTAAACACCTCCAGGGATGGGGACTCACATGTTGAGTGTGAAGGAAGCAACTTGCATAGTTAAGTGGTGCAGAACTAATTCTGAGAAGTGTAAAAAGTATTATGTTTAAAAAAAAACAATGCCATAGCTCCAAAGACAGTAAACAGAATGCAAAGAGTTGGTTCCTTAGTAGCTCATTTTATGGACACCATGCATGAATTAAAATCCTTATTTGGAAATTTAGGTGCTGTTGAACATTTTGCTTTAAATAATGGACCAAAGTACAAGTTTTGCTTTTTGCTATTCCTTTCTATTCAAGTTCATGTTCATTTTCCTTAGGTATTAATTTCTTCGTGTCTGTAGCAATTCAGACTCCTTTTGGAAATGTGACAGATAATACTATTAGAAAGGATTTCAGTTTCCAGGATGTGGGGTTTCCAGTCTTATCATTTATGTAAACTCTGCTGTGTAATGGTTTGGTGCCTAGTGTTAGTTCTTGTTTGTTAAACGTGGTTATAGAATACAGAAGTAGAACTGTCATGTGAAGTGTGTACAAGTATTATATATGAGGTGTGCCTAACATGAGTAAATTTTGGTCTGCAACTGGGTGGCTGGGGTCTTGTTATGTGTGCTGGCAGCTAGAGAAGCATGCACTTAGAGTGGAGGATAATTTCTGATTTTCTGATGTATGTTTTAGGCTGTAACCCTAGTTTATTCAGCAATGCTAGCCTAGGTATTTCCATGACAATTGTTTGGACAAACGCATGGTATACAAGGGAACAGCTCCAGCTGAAAAACAACCTTTACAAATTGTGGGGAGGAAATAGAGATGGGTGGAGCGAGGGCAGATCAATGTCTTGATCTGCTTCGTTATGCATCTGCTAGGCAGCTGGGTAGCACTAATGACAGTGGTGAGGAAAGGTGTCATGTGAAAGGGAAAAAGCAATTCAGTAAAGATTGCTTATGCTGGTGTAAACAGCAGCATCACTACAAGTCTAGCTGCAGTTGCAGTGTCGGTAGGGTGTCTCAGTCAGCTACCAACAGCTACTAATTGAATGACAGTGTTGGCCTTCTAGGTTGTCAAGGGCTGGGCAGAGCTCTTTCCTTCTGTGCAAGACCTCAGTATGGAATCAGAGTCTGAAGTTTTTCTTCCTTCTTTTTTTGTTGTCTTTAATTAGTAGCAGCACTCTTTATGAAAATCCTTTTTTCCCCCCTTCTGAAAGGTCCTCTGGTCTTTTCAAAATCATGACAGAGTATGATGTTGAATGGTGTTTAAATAGCAGCAAGGTTTAAAAGGAAAGGTTAGTTGTGCCCACTGATCACATTTGTTGACTAGCGCCACAGCAGAATTTTCTCAAAAGAAAAAAAGCAAATTCCCGTCCAGAAGCTTTAGTACAGTAGTGGTTCCCTGCTGTTCTCCTGTGATTCCGTAGTGTCTTTCTATAGTTCTTCCGCATCTAGACTTCAAGCTCAAAATCATAATGGCAGAGTCGAAGTATCGTTCATACTACATCTTCATACAGACTTCAGGGTTGTCTTTGGTCAGTGAGAGTGTCAAAGCTGTGAGTAAGCTATCAGGTCTTACTGACCCTGATGAGCCGCACCTGGGCCTCTGTCAACATCACCTGCCCATGGGCCCAGGATCCCTGTTTCAGGTCATTCTGCAATCTTCAATCTCTGCCATAGGAATGCCAGTTTCCAGCTCAACTCCAGCAGTTACCCTGCCTGTCCATGGGTCCTGCTGATCTGGACTGACCCTCAGACTGACCTTGCACCTGTGTGATCACTGTGGACCTGCCCAAAATCACTCAACTGGGTCCTGACCCTGGCAGCCATCACTGGACCTGATCCTGATCTGAACCTGTGAACTAACTTCCCAGCTTGACCTCAGACCTGCCTCAGCACCAGAAACTTGTCTGTTGATCTGGGCTCTTGGTTGAACCCAGTTACCACCCCTAGGCCTGCCCTGCTCCCCCATTCAGGGGCAGTGGGATGGTGTCCTGGCTGGTGAGAGTCCAGCAGAGGGCTATGAGGATGATGAGGGCACTGGAGCATCTCTCCTATGAGGAAAGGCTGAGGGAGATGGGTTTGTTTAACCTGAAGAAGAGAAGGCTGAGAGGGGACCTGATAAATGCTTATAAATATCTGAAGGGTGGGTGTCAGGAGGATGGGGCCAAACTCTTTTCAGTGGTGCCCAGCGACAGGACAAGGGGCAAAGGGCACAAACTGAAACGTAGGAAGTTCCGTCTGAACATGAGGAAGAACTTCTTCCCTCTGAGGGTGACGGAGCACTGGAACAGGCTGCTCAGGGAGGTTGTGGAGTCTCCTTCTCTGGAGATGTTCAAGACCTGCCTGGACAAGGTCCTGTGCAGCCTTCTGTAGGTGACCCTGCTTTGGCAGGGGGTTTGGACTAGATGACCCACAGAGGTCCCTTCCAACCCCCACCATTCTGTGATTCTGTGATACCTTGCCAGCTGTGACATCATGCTTGGCTCCTCCCTCTCCATCCCTTAAGACACAGCTGGCCCTTGCTGCACTCAATGCAAACAGCTGTTATTTTAACACATAATAATGGGTAAATTTAAGATCTTATTCTTAATGTCGTAAGGGTTAGATCCAGACTAGAGTCTAGATTCTATTCCACACAAGATGCTAATTGTGATAATCAATTTCTTTGTTTGCTAAATAATAATCCTGGATATTTTTTTGGATACTGCCAGCTGAATCCTGTAGTTCACTGTATTTGTGCACTAAACTAACCCCTAGATCTCATCTAAACAATAGTTTAGAGGAAGGCACAGTGGAAATATGTAGCAGTTTAGGAGTATCAAGGTACATGGATATTTTTCTGAACGGTGTTGAAAGGAGTGAAGCGGCTACGTATTTCCATCATTTGCACATTCTTCAGTGGAGTGTGAAACTATGGAAATGACAGTGGGCAGCTGTTACAATGACCAAGAGACAAAGTTTTCTTAAAGGAGAAAGTGATATTACGGTCCCATGGCTGGGCCAAAAACATGATGCATTTAAGAAAAACAAAATTCCCTTACTTGTCTACTTGGGGTTGCCTTCAAGGAAAAGAGTAGACTTGTTGCAGTTAATACTCAAGTCCATACAGTTACATTTGTCACAATGCAAGATGAAGGAAGAAACAGAAGATGTATGCAGTAAAACAGTGAAGGTCATATTTGACTCAGTCTTTTTGCCTGTTGTTAGAGACTTAATGACATAGAATTCAGTTTTGGTGAGGGCAAGGACATTACTGTCACTTCACATTTTCTGGGTTTTAGAGACTTGCAGACAGAGCTACCCTGAAATTTTTTGAAGAGCACATGCAATTCTACACAAACTTTTTGTTTGACAGCAAATACAAATTTAAAAATGTTAAAAACAGTGTGGTTCTTTACTAAAGTTAGTTTTGTTGTTTTCAAGGTCTAGATTGAAGAAGGACTATGATGACTTTAAAAGACATCCAGACCATGATAAATTTACCAGAGAATTGTGGAGTAATGATGAAAGTGAAGTTGATTCTGGCAAAGATTCTTTTGCAGTAGTACATGGTAAATCTTCAGAGTCTGCAGAACATGTGGACGTTCCCAGAAAAGATCACCCAGACAATGGTAAGCATTTACTGGAATTTGATAGTTTGAACTTAATTCAGGAGCTTAATTTTTCCATGTGAGCTTGTGTCCTGCTTTTCACCTTAACTACTACTGTGGTAATATTGAAATAGCTTGTGATGCATGTCTGACAGATGTAGACTAGAAGAGGGCAGGCATGACCAAGATGAAAATTCCGATTAGTGCAAGTTTTTGCCATTTTTGTGCTTAACTATTTCTGTGATTACATAGTAGGCCTGCTTGGAATTTATGTTTATGGTGGGTTGACCTTGGCTGGCTCTCAGACACCCACCCAGCTGCTCTCAATCCCTTTCCTTAACAGGACAGGGAGTGAAAATAAGAGGGGAAAGCTCATGAGTCAAGATATACAGACAGGGAGATCAATCACCAGTTACTGTCCCAGGCAAAAGAGACTCATTTGGGGAAAATAAGTTTGATTTATTGCCAATTATAAATAGAGTAGGATGGTGAGAAACAAAGACGAAAACTTAAACATCTCCCGAGGCCCCATCTCTACCTTCTTCCCAGGCTCAACTTCATTCTGAATTCTTCTGCCTCCTTCCCTGTCAAGTGGCACAGAGAAGAATGGGGATTGGGGGTTGCAGTCAGTTCATTACACTTAGTCTCTGCTGCTCCTTCCTCACACTTTTGCCGTGCTCCAGTATGGGTCCCTCCATGGGATACAGTCCTCCACGAACTGCTTCACCATGGGTCATCTCCAAGGCTAGAGTCCTTCACCATAAGACTGCCCAAGTGGGTCTGCTATAACCACAGTTCCTGTCAGGAGCATCCTCCAGTGTGGGCTCTCCACAGGCTGCAGCTTCCTTGAGGGCATATTCATCTGCTGTGGAATGGGGTCCTCAACAGGCTGCAGCATAGATAACCTCCTCCAGCATGGTCCTCCATGGGAAGAGGTCAGCCTGCTTCACCATGGTCTACACAAGTTGCAGAGCATTCCACTGCAGTGCCTGGACCACCTTTTTCCCCTCCTTCTTCACTGACCTTAGTGTTTACAGGGTTGTTTCCCCTACATTTTTTCCTCACTCCCCACTGTTGGACTCTTCTGCACAGCGTTTTCCATGAGGCATCACCAGCTTGGCTGATGAGTTCAGCTATGTCCTGCAGTGGATCTCTTTTGGAGCCAGCCGTGTCTGGCACAGGGCAGCTCCTGGCCTCTCCTCACAGAGGCCTCTCTGCAGCCCCACACTGCCAAAACCTTGCCAGAACCTTGCCAAAACCTCAATGCATGACCCCTCTGTCCACTCAGCACCCCTGCCTGCATCTTGGGCCCTCTTACCCACTTCATACATGGTCTGCTTGCTGGCTGGTCCAGCTCAATGCCCGGTATGAAACATAGCCCTCACACCGTTGTCCCACAGGCACCCTACGCTTACAAGTCCACCTGATACACCAGCCCAGACCCCAGGCCCCCTTGCTCACCAGCTAGTTTGGCTTGAAGTTTGCCACTGAATACATACACACTGCCCACACACACACTGGATTTGGGGAAGGTACAGACACTCACCCCCCCAGTCGCTGGCACCAGTCACAGAGGCTGTGACCTCCTCGTCTGTCCTTGCAGCTCGCCCTTCCTCTCTACATCCCTGCGTTGTTTGTACAGCTCTGTTGATTCCCACATCCCTCACAGCTCAGTGTCCAGGATTTTCCCTGCTTTACAGTCATATCAGTTGCAAAGTCCAGGTTGATCTTCCTGGAAGGGGCACATGTAGTTTCTCGATAGCCATCAGATCTTGTGACTGGTGAGGCTGTTTCTTGTCATCGTATGTTAGATCTGTGTCTTTTTTTTTTTTTCCTCGCTTGTCCGTTTTTCCTTCAGTTTCCCAATTAACTAGGTCCTAGATGAGATAACTTTGCTAGAATAAACATTCTCACACTCTCACATGCCTTCATCAATTAGTGTGAATGAACAGGTTTGGTTTTCCTCACTGCCTCCATGCTGGAGAAACTGGTCAGGTTTGTGTCCCTGTATGTTCTTGTTCATGACTTCCTCCTTTCATATTGTCCCCTTTTTGCTTTGAAGAAGGTCCTTGACCAAATGCCATTAAAGAAGCTGGCATTCTCCTTCCACATATCCTTCTACTTGAAAACTAATGTTTTGCCTTTAGCTAGACACTGTAAAATTGTTATATAGAGGTATCAGTTCCAAATGTGTAAAACACACTTTCTGTTTCAATATCCTTGCAGATGAAATGAAACTATTAGAGATGAATTTACCTCCAGGAAAAAACAGAATTCTGAAAAAAGAATCAGCTTCTAAAGAAATACACAAGACACTACCCAAATGTGTTAAACGACAGTCCAAGCAAAGTAGTTGTCTGGATCAAAGCATTAATGAGCTTTCACCAAGAAAGAAAGCTAAGCTGAGCACTAATGAGGCTGTGGTCCAGAGTGTGGAAAGTAGCCTGCAGCCAGATAGTTCTTTGACTGAGCTGAAACAATTTGAAGGCTCAACTCCAGGATCTTTTTCCTTGACAGATCCTGCAACATCAGTATCAAATCTGAAAGGGACCAAACCCATCCAGGCATTGCTTGCCAAGAATACTGGGAACAAAGTGACCTTAACAAATCAACTGTCACCTCCCCCAGGCATAAACTCATCTACTTCTGAAAAGGCACTTTTGTCATCTTTGGAATCATCACTGATAAAACCAGTATTACCCTGCCAGACCAGTTCAAAGGCTCCTTTACAAATGGTTTACAAAATGCCAAATGGCCACTGTGTACCAATAGATCTTCACAACAGCTCTGTGAAAATTCAAATGCAACCTGTGATTGATCCTAAAACTGGAGAAAAAGTCATGCAACAAGTTCTTATTTTACCTAAGAATTTTCTTATTCAGCAGAAGGAAGGAAAAATTGTGTCCAAGGACATTCAGTCACTACAGCAAAAATCATCTGAGCTGCGATGTACAACTTTACCAGAAATATCAAATGTCAGTGTTCCTTTAACACCTGTTCTGGTAACAGGCCCTGCAAATGCTACCACTCAGTCGCCTAGTACAATTTTTAACAAGAATACTATCCACTTGTCACAACTGGCTGGTCCCGTGAACACTACACAACCATTGCCTTCTGTAACTCCAGCAGGTAACTTGCTATCGTCAACAATTAAGGTGAGCCAAACTGAAGCTGACAAAATCAAGACTACAGTTTCAGCTGCCACACTCCATGTGTCTTTGACTTCACCTACTCTTTCCACAGCTAGCCAGTCTTTGATACCAGCAACAACCTTAAGTGGGTCTACAAACACTGTTTCTGCCTGTCATAGTCTTGCCTCACAGCAAACAACTGACTCCTTTGAAACTAGGCAAGAGCTGAAGACAGTGTGTATAAGAGAATCACAATCTATTCTCGTCACAACACGAGGTGGAAACACAGGAATTGTTAAAGTGCGAACAAACCCAGACCAGATTTTACCTGGTAGTTTATCTTCTAGTTCAGTTTTCACATACGCACCTCAACTTCAGACCTTTCTTGTGCCAAAAACCACATCATTACCATGCTCTACTGTTCCATCTGTAGTAACAGCCACGTCTGGTCTCCCATATGCTGGACAATCATGTCTTTCTGGATTTGCCCCCTCAACAGCTTCTTCTGTTAACATTCCAGCTTTCCCAGCTGATTTTACCCAGGCAATGGAGAAAAATATCAAATTCACATTACAGCAGCCTTCTGTTGGGGGCACTTTGGGTCAAGTAATAGCAAACTCCTGCTATGTGTCCTCTCCTTCTTTATCCTCCATTTCATCAGCCAGCAATTTGATGTCAGCAACTCCAAACAGTCCTGCCAGTGTTACTGCCTTTGGACAAAATAACACTGTCATAACTCCAAATTCTGTGCAGCAACAAGGTGATACTAAAACTACAACACATCCTGCTATACGATCTGAGTCTAATTCAGCAACAAACGGAAATTTAATCAGTGGTGCTCCAGTCCAGAAACTTACATTAGTTACAAATCCACCTATTTTATCACCCTGTGGGGCATCAGGAGTCAGTATTATACCCTCTCCAGCATCTACTGGTGTTAATGCTCAGAAGTTGGTTTTCATTAACACACAAATTGCCAATGGCCCATCAGTCACCAATCTAGTTGCAGAGTCATTGAAACATAACCTTCCTTCTTCCCTAAGCAAAACCTTTGTTAGTGCCACAGAGCAACCACAGTTGGTTCTGATCCCATCTACAGTAGGAGCACCAATAAGAATAAATTCATCATCAACTATTGCTCAAGTGAAAGATGTGAAAATTGGACTAAATATAGGTCAAACCATTGTAAATACTAAAGGCAATGCACAGCAGCCTCCACCAGTTAATATATTGCACTCTGCCATTTCTAAGGCAGAAGACAAAAAGAGCATGGCCTTGGCACTGTCTTTGACAAGTAGTAGTGCTTTGGTTCCTGCTCCAGGTTTTGTGAGCCAAAGTGCTGTGTCCGTTAGTGCATCTACATGTGTTGCAACAAAAGCTGAAAATACCTCTACAGTAACAACAGTAAATGCATGTGTAGAATCTGTTTCGGTAACATCAGGTGGTTCTACTTCTGGGACATGGCCCACTGTCTTAATTGGTGGAAATGATCCCTCAAGAATAAGGCCAGTTCTGGGTAACCGACTATGTACATCGAATATTGGAAATAGTGTGGGTATATCAACTGTGAAAACAGGACATCTTTCTTCATCTGTGCTGATTTCAACAACACAACCAACAGTATCTCCTCAAAACTTAGCATCTGCTTTGCAATTGCCAGTCATTAGTTTGACTGGATCTGTAGCCACTCCCCCCAAAGTGTTACATACAGTTCCTCAGTTGGCAGCAATTCCAGTTCCTCCTCCAGTACCAAAAAGCCAGGTGCCCACACTGCTTCAGTTTCAGTCATCAGGAGTTTCAACTACTCTGCCAAGTAATGCAGGTATTCACAAACCTCAGAGTTTGCCCGCTCCATCACCAAATACAAGTAAAGTTACTCGTTTTCCCAGTTTTTCTTCCCTACAGTGCCAGCAGGTGCCTCCCAGTACAGAGAAACAAAGTTATGCTTACACTTGTGCTTCTACCGTTCAGATGTCTGCAGCTTCACCCACTGTACCAAGCAAGGCAGGTGGTCAGTTGAATGAACCTTGTATTCAACAGAAAATAGTCATTAACACCTGTGTGCCTTTGGCACCTGGAACTCAGATAATGATTAACGGTAATTGTTTTGTTGTTCCACCACAAGGCCTTGGAGCTGGCAACCATGTTGTTCTTCTCTCTTGTAATACAAAACAGACGACTCCTTTAACTATTAACCATGGTCAAGAGGCTCAAAGTGTACCTATTGCTAATCCAATAACCTCTAAAATCATCCTAGCACCAAGTAATTCATTAAGTTGGCAAATATCAAAGCATCCTTTGAAGAGCTCTACAAAAATCGTGAACTCTTTTGGGTCTGCAGATGTTTTACCTGTTGTACATGCAACACCCCAGATATTTAGTACTCCAGCTAGCTCATGTACTCCACTGTCTGCAGCGACACTGTCTGTGTCTTCAGTGATAAAATCTCCTGTTAATCTTGTAGCTACATCGTCTGTGGTTTCTGCTGTTCATCCTCCAAACTCTCATTTACCAAGCAACACTTCAGTGTTTCACTTAGACACTTCTATCAAAAAACTGTTGGTCAGTCCGGAGGGAGCCATTTTGAATGCTATAAACACTCCAGCATCAAAAGTTTCTTCCCTGTCTTCTTCACTGCCTCCTGTTACTGTGTGCACAAGCAGAAATCCTACCACTGTCTTCCCTCCATCTCAGTCATCTTGCATTGATAAACCTGACAAAGCTGCATCCTGAATTTACTGCAAATGAGCCACTTTGAAATTTTGGGGCATTCTTCTGACTTTGGAAGTTGTAACTATTGAATAATTATTTCTCACATTGTTTGAAACAGTTGATTTACTCAATATTACTTCAGATTACAGTTCTTTCCTGTTTACCTGTGGGGCTTCGGAGGAAGTAAAATTTATTTAGTTTGTCAAAACTTTTCAGAGTGTTCTTTAGTAAAAAGGTCAGAAATGGCCAATGAGTTCATTAAACATTTTAGTTTGGAGAAATCTAGCCCTTTGCACATGTTCCATCTTACAGTATGGACTGTTTGCCAGTGTGTTTATGACAGTATATATCTCCTTTTTCTTTGTGAAATTTATTTTTGATTTATTTCTTTAAAAAAAATATTTATGCATTGTAAAAATGCATTCTATGGTATAGAATTGTACATATTCATTAATTCGTAACAATCTGTACTAAACTGTATGTACAAAGAACTATGCTGTCTTATTTATGTTTTGTTTACATAATGTATAGTTTTTTAAGTATTTTCGTAACTTTGGACCAGTGTACTGTTTAGCAACAATGCAGAAGAATCTGCATATAATAAATCAAGTTGCTGTACTGCTTTGTTCTGGCAATAGTTTAAAAATGTGTATATCTGTTACATCATGGCAGGATACATATATATACATCTTCCTACTTCATGCAGATGCATCTCAGCTTTTGGAATATATAGTAGGGTGAAATTATTCAGTCTCTTCTGCTCTTTGTTGTGGTTTACATTTCACATGATTTGATAGGACTTGGAAGGAAGGCCATCTTGGTGGTCCTCCTGATACAGGACAGGATAATCCACACTTCATCCATTCTTAATAAATGTTTGGTTATATTGCTTAAAATCACCAGTGATGTAGTAAGGCTAGAAATGGTTTCTCAAGACACCAGTCTAAGTCGCACTGGTTGCTGTTCAGCACTATGATGTTTTGTCATAAAGCTCATAGATCTGTTGAACCATTTATTATTCTCTTTTTTACAGCCTTTTATGCATTTTCACATATCTGGTAACTGTAACAAGGTCACTCTTTAGTATTCTGTCTAGCCATAACAAGCTACCCAGTTTTTTCACCAGTTGTGCTTTCTAGATCTGTACTTTTTTTTTTCACGTTTTAATTGTTCTATCTGGAATGCTAGTACTAAAATGTCACACAGTGCTAAAGGAGGCCTTATTAGTGCTTTGAGTGGGGATAATTCACATATTACATGAGCCTTCTGGTTTCATGCTGTGTATATTTGTTGGCTTAGATTCAGCTTTTGATCTGATTAAATCCTTGGGTTATTTTCTGCAGATCAGCTGAGTTCACATGTGCCTGCTGCAGCGTTCATGGAAATAGTTTTTTGATGTCTTTTGAGACTTAGCATATAAAGACTTTAGCATATAAAGAAAGGGCGCCCATTAGGCAGCTCTTATTTTGTGGAAGATGGTGATTTTACAAGTGCTGTTTTTGAATCTGAAGTCATAGTCTCTGTTAGTTGCTTGGAAGATCTAGTTTTAGTCTGAACATCTTTATATGTGTTGGATTTTTTGTGTTTTTTTTAGAAACTAGAAGATTTCAGAAGAACTCATGAGTGTTAGTTGCCTTTTTAATAGCTATGACTTCAAAGGGGGATAAAAGCTTACATATCTGTATTTAGCAGCAGTCTTAGACTGATTTTCATCAGGACAAAGCTTAAGCTTTTGGTCCTTATCCTGTCAAGTTTTCTCCTTCCTTTCCCCGTTTGCTATACGCAGTTTGGCAGTTTGGATCTGGGGTTGAAGAATAAGACCACAGCTTACTCCCTCTGTTGGCTGCCCTTCATAATGTTCTGAAAAGTAATCTGGTAACTAGGTAACTAGAGTTCTGGGAAAGTGGGGGAAAGAAGGGCTTGTGCCTTCCATGGGTACCTTACCCTTCTGCAACAACTGAAAAATTGGAGTTGGTAAATGGCCTCTCTCTAGATCAGCAATCTCCATCTTATCTCAGGCCTGGGAAAGAAGGAAGCTGGCTGTTTCGGGGTGAAAGAAGGTTTGTTTTTATTTTAGAAGAAGCTACCTGGTACACTTCGCCCACTCCTCATTAAAGGTGTTAGGTAATTGATTCTGAAGACACTTAGTAGTAAGTGGTGTCTGCCTGCCAGAGTTTACAACATTAAGGCTTTTTAAATCTGACTGTTGAATGCTGCAGGTTACTTTTCCAACAGAGGAAGATGGCAGAAAATGGCAGTCTCTTCATGGACATTTTGCTTACTCTAAAACCACATATACCAACAATACATTTCCATTTCGGTGGTGGAACCTTGGGACTGACTGACTTGGATTTTTCTCTTCTGTTACAATGGCTGGTTTTCCTTTTTAGTTTTTATTTATGTTTGTTATGGAGTGAATGTCTACATTGTTTGGAAAGTTTAAGACTAGGTTCTACTATTGCAGGTGCCCTGGATGGAGAAAAAAAATCTTGCATGACATTTTTCTGTGTGCTAATGTAGTACAAAGATTTATGCTATAATTAATTCTAATAAAGAGAAAAGTTAGAAGAGCTTAATTGAAGAACTCAGAACTCAAGCTACTTACCTGAATGATTTATTAGAAATTTTCTGAACTAGTATGATAATACTATATAATTGTTTTATAAATATTTTATAATTTGGCAGGCATAAATTTTGCAACATGCAAAGTGTGATTCAATTTGATTAAAATTTTCATGGACTTTTATTCTCTACTGGGCACGTGTTCAGATTCCAAATCCTACTGGAGAAAGGCTTCAAACTGCTATGTAACGGGTTTGCATGATTCATTATTTTGTAAAAACAAACTTTAGCCATTTTTGTGAATAAAATTCCTCTTCCCATCACTCTTCTCCGACAATATAAATATCAGAGTGAGACTTCCTTTCAAATGAAAGTAAATAGCCGTTGACAATTTGCTATGTATCTTTTTCTCTGTACCAAGCATATAGTGCTACCTATAGCACAAAAAGAACCGTTAAAAAGTAGATTATATTCACAGACACAATGAAAAAGCAGAACTATCTGCATCTTTACTTGAAGTTAAAAAGACAATTACATTTATAAACAAATATATATATAAATCCATCTTTGCAGAAAACTTGTTCAACTTCTCAGAGCTTGTAAAAGGCCTTGCTTTTAGGCCCCTTCAGTTATTACATACAGATATTCAGACACTATATCATATACAAAACTTTGAGTTTTTTAACATTTGGGATGAGATATTTGGTATTTACCTAAATGGACATACTCTGCACAGTAATTTTACTTTGCTTTGAGTAGAAAATGACATTGATTTTGCCTCACTGTTCAAACCCATTCATGTTTGTGGTGCTATTTTCTTCTAGGGATTCTCCCTCTGCCATGCTAGAAGCAATTAAATTTGACAAGTGTTAGGAGTCATAGAAGTACCTGTTCAAACCAAGTGTGTTACTGTCAAGTCATTCAAACCCACTGTGATTTCACTGTGTGACATAGCAAAGAGTACAATGCGAAAAGTGAAGCAAAAATTCTCCTGATAAGTGAAGAGAAACTTACTTGTCCCATGTAAGTCAGAAAATTACTAAAAACTAACATTTGAAGGGAGTTCATAGCCTCATCACAGAGTTTTTTTCTTAGCTGGTTTTGCTTATGTTTTGTGGTAGTGCATAATTTTAGTAGCCCAAATTGGTTTTAAAGTAAATTAATCATTTTTATTGAAGCATGAATGTTTGTTACGATGAGGCTGTTTCCTCACAGAACAGCAGGAGGTGTTCACAGACTTAAATTCATGTGGCCTGTTCTCTCTAAGCTGCACCTGAAGTGAGTTTACTAACTCAAAGATTAGTAAATGCTGTATCAGACTAAAGGTCCGTCTGTCCTAGCATCATGTCTCTTGCAGCAGTCAACTGTAGCAGTTCAAAAGAGCAGAATAACAGGCCTGAATACTCTCGTAGTATCCACTAATGTGTGAGCCAGTCTTCTTCAGCCAGCTGTGATTTTTTTTTCAATTTAATAGCTCTCCATGTATTTTTCTTGATGAAATTGACCAATCCTTTGTAGCATTCATCTTGAGCACATGTAAATTATTACCATCCACAGCCTTCTGTGGTAAAGTTTTTCACACAGTGTGTAAACAAATCTCCTGTTTGTTTCTAAACCTGACACCTGCTAGTTTAATTTGATGCAAATAATATTTATATTTTAAGATGCAATAAGCCTTTGCTCTTTATTCATTTTTCCATGTGGTCTACATAGACCTTTGCCATGTTGGTTGTCCCTTTTCTAGAATAAAAAAACATATAGTCAATTCAATTATTTCTTACATGGAACTAATCAGTTACTGTCATTGCTGTGTGTACATTTTCCAGTTTTACTATATCCTTCACATGTGGGATCAGAATAGTGCTTGTTCTAAAAGCACTACGAATCTAGTCAGCAGTGTGATGATGATTTTTCTCTCATAATAATTATTTCAAATTTTGGAGTTGGGTTTCTGAGTATTATTTAGTCTTACACTAACTTTTTTATGGTTATATCAAGTGTAAACCAAATACACAGCAATGTCAAAATAAATTTCATTCGTCCTGTAAGACCACTTGTAGAATATCATGGCTATGAAGACACGATCTTTAAAAGAGATTATTGAAATCAGTGCAAGTCTGGCACTCTTCTCTCTGTGTGCAATGCCTACTTTTGTTTGTTTTATCTTTCTTGAAAATGCAGAGGGACAAACTGCTGTAATGATTTTGAACATGGTGATTTTTTAACTCTCACTGTTTTTCTGCACAGGATACAAGCTTAAGTCTGTATATCAGGTGCATGATCATTTTATACACATTGGCACCCAAATAAAAATTTTTGAGTTCTTGAAGAGGCCACTTTTGCAGATGTGACACAGATTATGTTCTGTTTTAAATATTTTCCTTGAAACTACAGTGGCATAAAACAAATTTCAAGATCTTGATAAACACGTCTTGTCTTATTTTCTCAAAATACTGAATTTGCTGATTAATAGTCATACCTGGATGTCTGGCGTAAACTTGGAAACCAGGATACTTTGTTGTTTCATATATGATGGGTCCAGAAGTTCTGCAGGAAGTTGGTGTTCTTACAGTACCTTTTACTTCAATCTCAGCTGAACTAAACACATTAAATGGAAATGGTATGTAAAAGCAAAATAAAGGAAACATAAAATTTGCTTATAATATTTCTTGAAATTATTGCACAGAAAGTATTAAAATGTGCATAAATATGATTTTCCACCTTTTGCAGATGAAGACAATGAAGTAGTGTTCTCATAGCAACATGGAAGAACTGGGAGCAGAGTAGTTGGTCCCCTGACTCCTCTTCCAGCATCCCATCCATAACTAAAGGTTAGACAACTAGATTACTGCTTTATTTTCCCCTATTCTTACTTTTTACAAGACAGAAAAATTAACAGAAAGTGAAATTGTTTTCAAGACTGAGTGGCATGGACAGGTTGCATTTATAAAAAATAACACAGGAAAACAAGATAAGAAAGGAACCACTATAACTGTGATTTCTGTGATTATCTTCAGGCTTTAGAACTTTGCTTGTCAGTGTCACAGAAAGAAGACAATTAGCTGTTCATACTGATTCCTTCTAGTAAATGTACAAGTATGAGATCAGACTATTTTGGCTATTTATACGTCCTGGGCGTCTAAGTAGCAGCATATACATTGAGAGCCTGTCCACATAACGTGCTGGTACTTGTAGAATCATTCTTCACTCCCTTTTTTTAACCACGTGCAGCAGTAAAATAGAATATCAAAGAGGGATTAGTGATTGGGTATTACTATGTAGTCACAGGGTGCCTTGGTTATAATAAAGAAAGAGTGGAATTATGATGGAATCAATTTACAAAGTATAAAAAGCAGGTATTAGTGTTATATTTAATTTTAAATATTGGGAAGAAGGAATTGCTTACATCTATTTATAAAAAACCTTGTCAATTCATATTAGCAACATGCCAATGCTATAATTACAATAATTTGGTTGAGGTTTGTCTGGCCAGTATTGTGCAGTTCAACCACATTTTATGCCTTCAAAATACTGTTCTTGCCTGTAGAGTGCTTTTCTGCAAGGTGATCTTAGAAGAACCTTTGATAGACAAACACAAAAAGTGGGGGAGACCTGTCCTAAAGTGTTTTCCTCCTTCCATAGCCTAGGAAATTGATGCAAAAACATAACCTTTTGTTAAAAAACAGCCCATAATTAAGTTTCTTACTTTGGCATATAGAATGGTACAGTCATGCAGTCCTGGTGAGAGCTGCACCTTGGACTGGGCATTTATTTCACTGTAGTGGCTAGTAGAGAATGGATAGGGAGTGGAAAGAACAAGAAATAGATGAAGTATGAGTTAATTTTCCCCAGTATATATACACAGCCTCCAACAGTAATTCCAGAAGAATTGTGTGAACTCAGCCTGGACTTGTCTGTGACATGAAAGAACAGATTTTGCAGCCGGAGAAAAGGGTACTGGAAAAAGGCAAGAAGTAATTCAGAGAAGGACAGACGGAAAAACATTGGACAAAAAAGCATAAAATTCCTTTTCTGGCTTAAGAAGTGATAGGAGAGGTGCATGAATCCTGCTAAAAAGCAGAAGTTTTGAATGAGGAATTGACTGAAATACCATTGTCGTTCTTCCTGTTTGGTGAGGCCAAAAACCAAGAGGTGTAGAGCATGTGGACTGCATATCCTGGGGATTACAAATGCAAGAAGACAGGCTTTTTAAATCTATGTTGTCACCAAAAATGTTCAGAAAGATTCTGGAGATACAGAAATAGGAGTAATTTATTACAAGGTAGGCATCTGATACCTTTTAATCCTTGCAAGGATGCCTCTACAGGAGATTAATGTTCAGGGAATATTCAACACTTATCATACGATTTTGTTGTTTCACTGCAAATACTGAAGCAGTTCCAAGATTTTTCTGAATGTGGTTACCAGGTGACAAGCCTAAAGTTCCTCCTGCAAACAACTGCAGACAGTAAATCTAGCACTGAACAGTGTCTAAAAGGGGCAGCTGTTTTGCTCCTGAGTGTCAGTAGAGCGACTTGGGGTGTAAGTGATGGTGTGCAGAAACAGACATCCATTACTTCGGCCAGGATAAGTGTGAAAGGACAAACTGATAGAAACCAAAAGTTTAGAAAACACTCTTCAATAAAAATGGTTCAGTTGTTTTCCCTAATAGCTACAAGAATGCAGCCGAGGATAAGGTAAATTCAAAAAAGAAGTGGGAAGAAGGAAGGCTGCTTTTCTGTGTAAGCAGAAAACATAGTGAATGTGCAGCAGAGCAGTCTGCTTCTCCCAGCTAGAAATGGAAGCTAGCAGAGTTAGAAAGACCCCACAAAATTAGTTTTGAAAGACTAAAGTATTTATATTAGGCCATCACTCTTTGTCTTGTACTGATTTGTACTCGGCTCATGTGGTGTGCCTCTCAGGGAAGGAGCAAATAAAGAATGTGGTCCAAACATGTAATTGAGGCTTTACTAAAATGGTTTGGAAATGCGAAGGCATGTCTGCTGCTCAAGCCTTGTTCAGGTTTTGGCCCCATGTGAGTTAAGCAAGAGTGGAATTTACCACTATCACATGGCAAGAGTTTTCTGGCAGAACTAGAGAAGGCAGTATCTTGTGGCTTGTAGCTCAGGTGTCAATAGTGTTGTCACAGCGGATTCTGCATTCTGCCATATTTTCCTGGTAAAATAGGGCCCACGAGTCTCTGGTTCTCTTCATATTCCAGTGAGCACAAGGCATTTAGGAACACTGCTACCCCCAAAAATGTGGTCTTTTGCACTGGCCCAAGAGCAGAACCTTTTTGGACAGAATGTCTTGCACAGCCAGATTTTTGCAGCAAGGTAAGTAATGGTTCTTTCTGTTTATTAGAAACCAAGCTGCCTCTAAGCCAAGTATTTTCTGGGAAAAGGAAGTAAAGTGAAAATCAGAGAATTCCGTAAGGATGCAGAATACAGAGCGTCAATTCCAAAAAGTGCACACAGGCTGTTTTTTCGCTGTCAGCATGTGTTGGATGTGTAGATACTAGCTGTAGATAGCTTTTTTTAACTTTATACTGCTGCTAGTCTACCTTTATTACAATATGTAAAGTTCAGTGCAGATGTGTGGCCAAAAGAGAACATTGTAAACCTTCAAGCACTTTTCAGATCTATTGGGCAACAAAATACATTTAATGAAATGATGTGAACACACAACAGTCTTTCAAGTTTTTTGCACAGTTTAATATGCAGTCAACAGAAAAATACAAATGAATAAATGCCACTTCTCCAAAGCACAGAGGAACTCATTAACCTTTTCCTTTACATGAGAAGTGAAAAAACTTTGCTTTTAAAGCAAGAAAATGTAATCTTATGCCACATAATAAATACATGGACATACACCAACAAAGTTACGGATATTTTACCAATATTAGATGTAAACATGAATCAAAATATGCTAGCAATGTTTTATTTAACTAAAAGATTACAAGCCATATGGTTAATACTAATACAGTTCTTGAGACCAAGATAATCTGTCTGCATCCCCAGCTGCAGCAGGTATTAAGTCAACAGACTGCTGAGGTGAGTGTCGCTGGATTGACCCGGCAACCAGCTGCGTATGCCAGTCCTGTTACACTGCACTGGTGAGGCTCTAAGAAACCACGTGCTTCCTGCGGAAAGTCTTTGGTACTTTCTTTTATCATAGCTCTCTGACATATGTGGTGCGTACCCTGTGGCTCTTGGCCTAGTGAGTGCTTGCTGCATCGTTCAGTATGACAGGAAGATTGCACTCATCAGGACCTGCTGCATTTTACCTTTGCAATGGCTGCGATGGCTGACCAATATTCTGGAATCTTTTAAGGCTCCATTGAGGCTTGTAACCTCATTAGGAAGTACGGTATCCAGCAGGATCACACCAGGAATCCAAACACAGGCAATGCAACTGCTACTGCCATTATAATTTACCAATCTGACCAAAACACACTATATTAATGAAAGGCCTGGTTTTCAAGTTGTCCATTGTATCCACGTAAGGGTTGCATGCATAGCTATAGAGATATTGCTCAGGTCCTCTTGTACAGATAGATAAGCTTTAATAATTGTGTATCTGCTTCTCTGATGGAAGCAGTTTCATGCAGACCCATAGCAAGCTGAGCATCATAATCCAGCTGTGACCAGCCACCTCTGTTCATCAGCAGCTGGGGGAGAACTCAGATTGTCCATGGGTTTCTTCGTTTGCTCATTTGGTGGGAAAAGATGAAGTGCAAAGATCATGTTTATTGACAATTATAGTTGTAATACAAGGCATCTGGTTGCAGCCTGATGGCACAGAGAGTTAAAAAAGAGGAGCAGGAGATCTTTGACTTTTACACCCTCCCTGTACATACATGACCATACCAGAGAAATTATAAATCTAAATTTTGGTGACTATTTATTACTCTGGGATCATATGACTGTCTAATGTGAAAGCCTTTCTTGGAAATCTGAAAACTCTATACCACATTCCACATGTGTGGTAGTTGAAAAGTTTCTATAAATTTCTCTTGCTTTTTAATGGGATAGACATCCTAGAGAGTTTTAGCTTGTCTTTAGTCAAGTGCAGTGTGAAGGAGTGTAATACAGAAAGTACGTAACATAGCCAGTTCTTGCAGCATGCAACTTTGGCAATTACGGGTCTCTTGCTTTGAAGTTCTGGCCTGCCCGGAATTGATATTTTCTAATGGATCAGCAGCCAGGCTCTCCAGTGGACTCTTGTTGGGTATAGAGCCAGACTTGAAAAATTGAATTTGTGAAGGCGTTTAGCACAAGTGATGAAGCTTCCACCTACATAACACAGTGCTCTATGAACCTCCATTTCTTGCTCTTTTCATGCACTAATTAAAATCTGAGACCACTGTCTGACTGTGAATATAAAGAAAGAATACTGCTTTCACAAGGAGGAAAAATTGAAGGACTTCCTGAAAACTAAGGATAGGTTTTCAAGAGGGCTTCTCCTTTAAGTATCTAGAAATTAGTGTCAAAGTTCAATAGTTCCAGCTCTGGCTGCTGAGCAGTTCCAACTACTTGGTCTTATGTAGTTCTGGAAAAAAAATGTTTCCACTTGGTCATTGTTAACTACCTCACAAGCTTTTGAAATGGCTAGTACCATATTTAGTGCTGATACTACTGAAAAACTTGTGTGATCAAGTAAAACTTTTTTAATTCTAAGCACTTCACATCTTTATAGTAATTAATCTTTATAGAAATAACTTTTTTTTTTTCAGCCATGAGTGTGTATGTCAATTCCATTCAATTGTAGCACCACACAGTCTTTTGAAAGGATGTTGCCCCAGAGTACGGAGTTGCTAAAGATTATTAGCCCCAAGCTTCAGCTTACCAGTTCTGCAAAAAATTTAGTCAGCCATTGTGTTCTACATCTCTGGCACTTACTAGCTATAAACTGGTGTTTTGTATCTTTTCCTCTGTATTATTCTTCTTGTCACTAAACAAGTCCACAGAATTTTTTCCCTGAAGGTGTATATTGGAAACAACAGGTGTAAGACAGCCTTTTAGGTTAAAGTTTCTCTCTAAATTTCTAAATACAAATAAAAACTGAATTTATGTAAATATTAATTATAACCTTTCACAGCCAGTTACAGATACTTATTACCTTCCAAAAAGTATCTAATTTTACTAATCTATATAAACATTTTTGTTGCAAAAGAAACATTTCTAAAATCTGTGTCATTATTTATTAGCACATATGGAGTTTATGTTAGCCAAGTAAATCTACCTTGTATTTAAAACTTTTTTTTTCTTTTAAGGTGTTAGTGTTTGCTTTTTTAGTTACAAAGAACTAGATTCTTTACTAATAGCAGTTAATAATTGTTTTATCAAAATAATTTTCTTCTGTAGCTACTTTTCAGTTTAACAAATGTACTGTTTTAGCTGCCTCCTGCTGTGAGATATCAGGCCTTGTGTAGAAATCTGTTGATGTGCATATAATCTTAAGTAATAATCTGGCAAGTAAACAATAACTGTCAAATGTACGTAGCCTATTTTATGTGTATCAATTCTTTGTTTTCTGTTACTGATAGTGTTCTGGCAACCTGGAAGAATTAACATCTTGGAGTCTGCTGTCTTCTGTCTTCTTGAAGGAATGTGGGCTTCACACATTTTCTCCTATTGTTTCATCATGTTAGAAACAGATGACACGTAAAGGTCTGTATCTACCGAGGTCTTTTCCTTTCTTACAAGACTGCCAGAAGGAGACTAGAAGTGATTGTCATTACTTCCATTGACCACTATGAAATAATATGGACTTTAAGCAGAAATTCCTGGGTTGCCTGGATCGTATTTTATGAGTAATTATTTCATTTCTGGTACATAAACAAGTGATGTGAAGTAGAGTCTGTTGTAAAACATAGTCACTTTTTGCAAGTTAATTTTAGAACTGCTGGTAGAACTGCTGGTGAGGAAAATGGTTACTCTTCGTAACAGGACATGTAGTCAAATGGTTTTGTCCCATTTTATGACAGATTCTTGTACGTTACATTCTAGGGAATACTTTATTTATTTCTTTTTTCAAGAAAGGGAGAGTAAGTGGGGAAGATTAAAACAAAGGTGCCAACACTTTCTGCTCTGGTTGATACTCAGTGGTATATACTTACTCTTGGTAGATCTATGACGGATGCAAGATGCCCAATGAGTATAGTGTATTAATCTGATCACATGAAATGAAAAACTTAAAACAAAAGCACTTTCAGATTTATTGAAGCATTTCAAGAACCAGTTCTGTAAACTAAGCAGGAATAATTTTCAGCAACTGCTAATGAAAGCATGTGATTTTTTTTTAAATTATTTTACCTTTAAGAAAGTTAAGCATGTACAGGAAGTTAAGAAGGAGCATGAAGAAATTGAATCAGTATGTTTAGTGTTTCAGATTCAGTGTTATCATGGTGAATAAGGTGGTGGTGACTGATCTGCAGTAATTTTGTCGTAAGCTGGTGGAGCATCAGGTACCTATGATAAGCAGAATGGGTGTGAAAAATTGAAAAAACAATTGAGGTACAAGAAAATTACATTAAAGATGCAGTGAGCTATTTACCTTCATATCAGATATAGTACTACAGCTTAAAATAGCTGAGCTCCTTCATTATGTCTTTTTTTTTTAAGGTTAGTTTTTGCTAAAAGTTTTTTGGTTTTGCATCAGATTAAATTCATTTTGGTCGTATAACTCATCCAAAGAGAGAATTTTCAGAACTACAGAGACAGGAATTTTTAAGAAAAGGAAATTTTTTTTTATATTGAGAATTCAAACTAATACTGAAACTTTTCTTTAAGAGTCTTGATGCAGGTACGTTGTCTTATTTCCAATGTTAACAATTTGGGCAGCTTATTTAAAACTGGTTGTAAATTAGCCTTTTTCCTATTCTAAAAGTGTTTAAACACACTACAACTTGACACATATATTTATCAATTAAGTTATTTTAACTTTTTTAAAATTATGGTTTTGAATGTTAATCTTTCCATAATGATCAGAGGACCTAAAACCTTGAAGTTTTATAATGATCCCTGACAATCCTTGTCAGGGTATAGTATAACAGACACACTCCATTTCTTGTTTGTCATAATGACAGAACATCTATTAGGGAGACGTTTGTTCATTCAGTATATTTCAGCATTCAGGTGTTACATCATTCTAATAGGTTGCATAATGATCATACAACTTAACAATAAAGGTGGGTGAAAGGAGAGCATTTTTTAGAAAAAGAATTCTTAATAATAGATTTTTAAAAATGCTGCTAGTTAATGTAGAGGCATTGAAGATGAAATCTAGAGAGCACACCCCAAGAAAGTAATCATTAACGAGTGACTGTGAACTAAAATTGTCTTACCATGTCTTATTATGTTGTAAGTAAATGAAACCTTGAGTTGCAACTTACCACAGAATTAAAGTTTCTGTACTCCTGCAGAGCTATTTTGCAGTCTGGTATTGTTCCCTCACCTACCATGGTTCGTATTGTGCCCACACTGGAGCTTTTACTCTGTGACAGATCATAAAGAAATGCAGAGAAGATGAAAGGAAGAAGAGAATGTGAAGCTGGAGCAAATTATGTCATTATTATTATTAAATTTAATATTTGACAGCACATTTACAGTATGTATTAGAATCTGGGGTTGGGGCCAGACACAGTGCCAGCAAGTCAGACAGGTGATCTGCCTGCCACTTTTTGCTGTCTCGGCTGAGACATACTCTTTCTCTCCAGTATTATCCAATTACATTGACAGAAAAATGACGATCACATTTTTTAGATCCAGAACGGCTGCAGGAACTGACACCTTCTCACATACCTGAATGCTTCCTCATTTATATCCCACTCATTTCTTTCTCTAGTCTCTAACTTTTTCCTTCTCCATTTTTCCACCATTTCTTTTGTATACATTCTGTACCACTTCTCCCCCAGCCAAAAAGCCCAACAAAAATTTGAGTTTCAAAACCAGAAAGCAGCAATCTGCAATGAAAAGGAATTAAAAAAGAAATTGTGCTTTTTACCATGACGCACAAACCAGGCATGAAAGAATTCTGGTTTGCTTTTTGAAGCGTTTTTGAGTATTACCTTCATTTTTGCAACACTTCACTATGAAAGTTCAGGTTTTATGTATTCTGCCAGTTGATATACGTGTTAGATAGATCACTGGAAAGGTAACAGTAAACAGCAAGGAAAAGGATTTGCTGACTTTGATGAGAGGTATGGGTTTTTATTCCAAATGGTCACATCTTTTTCAAAATATTAGGATAACTGAAAGATATTTACTGTAAAATGCATTGGATAAAGCTTTCACTTCAAAGGATTAAAAGTGGCCCCCCTTTCATAGGAGAGCAGAACTTTGAAGATAAAGCTTTGAGACTTCTAACAACAGATGTTGTGAGAAGGATTGTACCTTTTTTAAAAATATTTTTTAAGAAGACACAAAGTAGAATTTTTTGGAAGTAGTGTTTAGAAAGAAAACCTCAAACCTGCCCTGCTTTTTTATAAATCGTGAAACTGCAAGTCAACTTTTGTACAAATAAGTCATGCATCACCTGTACATGAACATATTATTTACTTAGTTACTTGTAACAGGCTTTTTTCTTTTTGTGCTTCCCAGATTTACTCTAATTATATCTGTCCTTATTTAGGAGTAAGTCTTATGAGTAGTGAATATGTTATTTTTATTTAAATGAAAATACACAGAACACATTTTGGGTTTGTGTAAATATTAAATATAACACTTCCTAGAGATCAGTTTTTGCACTGATGTGTTGTGCGAAGTTCGGCAACTGCCTTCATCGCCCTGCGCTTCTGCTTCCTTTTACCCCTTTGCCTGACCTGCAAGTTCTCCAGGGCAAGGCATGCTTCAGTTGTGTGATTTTACCTGTGGATATGTCGGCGTATATATTCCCTGATGTAATGATGTCCTATTACAGATTTGAGGTTCTCTGCATTAATGTAGTACAAATAAAGATATGTTGTCAGAATAATGGCATGCTGGACAGTGAGGTGCCATGCTTACCCGCAGACTTTTATAGCCACTACGTCTTCTGTAATACCAGCAGCCAAAGATAAGTAAAATGGCCAGCACCAAAATGAAGAGTCCAATGCCCAGAGCTCTGTTGGGAAAGCAAAACAAAATAATTAACACCAGAACTAGATGCATTCATCTGGAGTAAGAATGGTTAGAGCAAAAGTTGGTATCGGTAGCCTTTTATCAAAGGAAGGCATGGAGCAGAATCTGCCTCAGAAAATAGACAAAGTATCAGTAACTTCAGCCAGTCTCTGTAGATTAAGCAGTTAGCTAAATTATCTGCCAAGTTCTTAAGCGTTTTAAAAATGAGGAATTATCTTCGAAGATAATAATGTACCAGTGACTACTGCTTCTAAAAAAATCCCTGCATGTAAATCCAGCAAACAGCATTGTGCTACTTGAAGAGCATGTGAAATAAACGCCACCCCTGCAGAGACACAGCTCATGTTTATTTGTTAAACTTTTCTAAGCAGCAAGTATTGAGAAATGTATCCTAATTGCATCATATTGCAACAACTGCTGGTGACAGGATTTTTTGGATACACAAAACACTACACAACCTCAAAACCCGAGTAAGAAACTTTGAATTATTCATCAAGAGCTCTGTAATCCTTAAGTGGTTGTTCCGTGACACACTAGGCACAGTGTTGGTGTCAGTGGGTCATTTTAGGGAATGCAGGCTTTGCAGACTGTGCTATAAGGCATCCTTCCCACTGCTGACCCCGGGCTTGGGAGAAGTAGCACAGTTCCACTGTCAGAAAGCAAGCTGACAAAGGAATTGCAAGTTTCCTAGTCAGAAAAACCCTTCCTCCTGTGCTAATATCCTCCCCGTTGAGACATACAGAATTCACTTCCCTTTTTTTTTGTTCTTTGCCTGTTAAGGAATAGAAGAGTCTGCAAAATGCTTAAAGGGAAAAGAGGACAGGAAAGAAAATGACCACGAGTCGGGATAAACCCGTTCTAACATATTTTATATATCTCATATCCAGTTGCCCTGTAGTAATTACCAGCAGGCTTTTCCTGGGACTGAGGAGTGAGGTATGTGACTTACCAGAGATCTCTTATACCTATTTGCTATCATTTTCACTGACTCAGAATCTCACAAAAAAAGTGTTTCCTTGTGACCTGTGAAGCCTGAAAGAAGATGTAAGCAGATTTGTGTGGCAGAACAGGCTTTTTGTCTGAAATGCCTGTGTGCTGTTTGAAGCATGAAGCCCCTTGGAGTGAAAGAAATTTTCTTTTTCACAAATACCTGAATCTTGCAAGTTGCTCCTGCACTTCAGGACTTTGTGGTGGCTGGAGATCTGTTTAACCCAAGAACTGGTGCAGCCATGTTGCAGCTGATCTGCAAAGTTACGAGATGGCTCCACTGGTTTTCTTACTGTCCCCAGCACAGTTAAAACTTGGAGAGACTACTCCTCCAAGCAACTGCTGCCTTTTCTACATTTTGAGACTACTTTCTGCTTTTCATGTGCATGTTTATGTTCATTTTTCATGCTCCTTCTGGTACTGGAAGGAGAGAGTCATTTTTCCCCCCGCCTATCTAGAAAAACTGCTTACAGTTGCAGCCACTGCAGTTCATGGCTGTTAGAGGTGAGCATGCTTAGTTTCAAATGATGAGACATGACTAGCCAGCTTTTTCTTTTGGAGACGTGAACTGATTTGGAAGGACTATGAGAAACCCTTCCTCTTTGTTTATTCTCTCTGCCCAGGGATGAACATGGAGAAATAATTATGTTGCAGTATGCATGTGTATGGGAAAAGCCACCAAGGCTGGGAGCCAGTAAACCAGTACCAGAAGAACATTCAACATACAAATATCCCCAGCACCCTGGAGATGTTTGTCTAAAGTAATAAAACATCACCAGTGGAATAGCGTCTCTAGTAATCCAGGACCCAACATATTTAATGGTAAGACAAAATTAACAAAGTATTAGCTTGAATTAGTTCTGCTTAAGTGGAGTCTCACCCAGAAACAATTTACTGAGAGTCACATTTGTACAGCATTAATTTTCACTTATAGTATTCTTCAGGGTGAGACAATGTCCCTTTTAGGTTCTGAAGAGAGGTATGTGGATCTGGAGATAACACTTAGTGCAAAGGTCACCTTGCAACAGCCTCAAAAGAAAATTCTAAATGAGCCTCAATAAACCTGGTAATTTTATTACAAAGGTTAATGACTTGTGATCATATGATGAAATTGTAGATTCTTGAGTTCTGCAATTCTGATTTTTCTTAACCGTTGACAAACATTAGAGACAACTACAGAATAGCTAAATTGCACTCCATCTATATACAACAGTGACTTTTTCTGATACTATTTTGTACATTTCTTTCAATGTACATTTTTTTCACCAGCTTACATGCTAACATAAGTTTTGCTTACTCTTCTGCTGCAAGATAGCTGTGTCCTTTCCCTCTGAAAAAGTTCCTGTCTGGATGGTAGTTTCTTCTGGGCATTTTGTGAGCTTGGTCCTGCTCAAACCTACAGGATAGAAATACAGTGCCTCAGTGCAATAAATAATTTGTTATCTTTTTCATTTTGATGGGACCATTTTAGGGAGGCAGGACAATCTGGTATCTTCAGAATCAAGTAGATCCATATACATATGCAGCTGTCCCAATTTAAGGCAAAACTCCATAACTGTAGTCTAGGTTTGAATAGCTCCACTGACATCAAGGTATTTGCATCCGAGTGCAACAGAGAAGAATTTGACGTAGTCTTTTCAGGTACTAAGTGATGGCAGACTTCTGAAGTAAAATCTCTCAGGAATATAGAAAGAAAGACAATTTACCTGGAAAAGAAAAACTATTCCGAAGAAGAAAAAATAATATTGTCCTTACAAGTAGTTGTTTCTTTATTTCTGTTATTCCCTGTAAGTGCTTAAGGGCCAGGTTTTCAAGCAGCATAAACTCTCAGAGGTCTGTGCATTTTCAGATAGTTATACTAAATTTATGTCTGCTGACAATCTATACTTAGATGTGCAAGGAATTTCTATTATAATCTTAATTTCCAGTCTTAAGGGAATAATCATCCAGCTAAAAGCCGTCTGACCAGTTAAAAATCTAACTGATCAAATATAGTGAAGAAGAAATCCACAAATAATCATGTTTCTGTCATTTAAACAGCACAACAGATCCTACTTGGTGGTATCCAGCTAATCTACCTACCTTGCACAGCTAGAGTATAAAACCCAGTGACTTTACTGAAGAGAATTCTAGCCAAGGAGACAAAACATTTTCAGAGTTCACTTAGTCAAGTCTCTTCTGAAGCACAATTTTGAAGCAACACAGAAAATTTTGGGTAGAATAAAAAATACAAATCTTACCTCCTTCAGACCTGTATTGTGTCTGTTAACTGAAAGGCACGTACAGCTTTCTTTTCCTTGGCTTGATCTGTTTTTTTTTCCTTTGGTCTGTTGTCTTATGACTATCACGGGTTTAAATTCCTTTCATTAATTAGCATGAAAGAGGCAAGGAGACAACTTTTCGTTTTCTTCTTGCAGTCTGCATCCTTCCCTCCTAATAAGCAGCTCAAAAATCTGTTATTTCTTCATTTATTACTTACTCTCTGAGAAATGGCTCAACACCGTTTTACCTGCCTAATCAGTAGAAGCTCCTAGAGTGAGCATACGGCTTCTAAATTCAAACATGTTTTGATTTAGGGCCGATTATTTTGTGACAGAGGGCTGGTGTTTCTGCGTGTGTTTAACTATAGCTTTGTTTACGCACAGTTTTTGCACCATTGTTAACACTGTGGAAACTAGTATAGTTGGAGCAAAAGTCACAGATGGATGCTGTTACGCTGTGATAGAAGTGTCAGATTCGGGCAAGCACAGTTTAATTCTGTACTGGTAAGCAAATGCTGCAACAAAATAGTCGGTCCCATGGGCCACAAAGCTAACCTAGCCCGGTTTCCTGTGGATTTGCGTGAATTGCCTGCACTCACGCTGCAGTGATTCCATTTACAACACCAGGCAAGAAATGGCAGTCTGTGATTAATTCAGAGATCTGGGTACTGTGATGGGCCAGCACTGTCAGTTACTGCCAAGGAAAAAAAATGATCGTAAGAACCATATTCTGCTTGTCATTTGTCCCAATGAATCATTAATTTGGACCTCTCTATCCTGCCACAGACATTTTTTTTTCTTTTTAAGTTTGAAGGACTCAAAACTTTGATGTTTTCATTTAATTTTGAAGCTGTGAACCTGGCTCTAAATGTGGTTGAAAATGGCTGACAGACTCAAAAGTGAACAGAAAAGAACAGATATTCTGAAAGTTCAATATCCATTTCCTTAGGAAATCGGATGAAAAGTCTTAACATCAGTATTCTTAGCTAGTGCAGGGCTGGGAACAGTCAGACCATTTTTCTGCTTGTGTGTTTTGCCTAATTACAGTAAAATCTGATCTTTCTTTGGATGTTTTTCCATGGTGGTGCCCAGTGACAGGACCAGAGGCAATGGGCACAAACTGAAGCACAGGAGGCTTCAGCTGAACGTCAGGAAACACTTTCTTACTGTGATGGTGACTGATCCCTGGCACAGGTTGCCCAAAGAGGTTGTGGAGTCTCCCTCCTTGTTGCTACGCAAAAGCCATCTGGACGTGGTGCTGGGCAGCCAGCTCTGGGTGGCCCTGCTGGAGCAGGGGTTTGGACCAGGTGACTTCCAGAGGTCCCTTCCAACCTCAGTCATTCTGTGATGAACACCAGAAGGATCTAATTGTTTTTTCTAGACCCACTAAAGTTTGAAACAGCTCATTTTTTGCACGGGGAAAATACAGGAGGAAGAAGAATGAGCATTAGTGAGGAGCATAAACTTGCTCGTTTGGGCAAATGGTTCAGTGTTTCTCGTACATGAACCAAGTGAACTCGACCGGAGTTTCAAAGGTGAAAGAGATGCAGGGAAAGTTTCTGTAGGTACCATGTATGCAAAATAGTAGGTGTACACTACCACAGTCTACCAAGTTCCCCAGCAACATGCCAGCTCTTGTGCAGTGCTGTGAAAATGCTTATTATTAAATCATGTGCTTTCCCCAAGAAAAGCGTCACTTCTGGGAGAGAAGGATAGAAGAAGGGTACTGTTTGTTCTTGTCAGAATGAAAACTGAGGCATACAGAAAATTCATGTGATACCAAAACCAGTCTCTGCCCCTTCCTTGCCTCAAGCACTGGGGGGGGCAAAATGTCAACTGATTGAATATTTTGTGTTCTGAATTAATCTCTTGTTAATAGTATAACAAGAATCATAGAATCACAGACTGAACAAGGAAGGGGAAAAAAGAACAAATTGTCATGGATCTGTAGTGCTACGTGGTATGCAGATACACAATGCTTCTATTGAGGAACTGGATGGATGAGAAGGTGAAACATCATGTCCTGGTTCTGATCTCAGTTTTTTTACAAAACCTTATTTCTCTGAGGTGGTGCTGCTAACTCCATGGGTGGAAAGTCACTGGAATTGACGTATGGATTCCACAGGTGTTACATTTTTAAAGATAACATTTCAGGAGGAGAAGAGGATGGAAGAGGAGGAGTACTTAGGGGAAACCCCAAATCAACTGAAGACTTCTGTGATAGTCAGCAACCTATGGCAAGCCTAGTACACTCTGATGAATCTTGATGATAGGTATGAAATGAATGCTTCTAGTGTAACTGGAAATAACACGGTTGACCTTTTAAAAAGAACAGGACTTGTTTTTATGCTCTTGACAGTGTGATTCCATCTTCCTAGGACAAGATCCTGAGATTTTTATTAATTTGTTTATTTCTCTTAATTGAAAATCTCTATTTTTCTCTGGCATTTAAGGCTTCCTACAGCAGATAGAGCAAATAAACGTAAGTACCTCGACACCTGATTTAGTAAAGGCTTTAGTTTTGAGTTTTATGGGAATTTCAGTGGAAACTCTCAAGTATTTCAGTGGTAAATCTACATTAACAGTAACACAGTACAGTAAGAGTGAATACAGAGATTATACCCTTTTCAGTTGGTGCTGAGATTCCTCATCTCTTCATGCTTTGGGGATTTACTTTGAAGTAGGTATTATCTGGCTTCCAAGGCTTAACAGTCCCACTATAGGCCTGATTTGGAGCTGTTTGAAAAGAAGCTATTCCTCAAATTGCTGCTATGTCAACTGCAGGCACCTCCAAGGAGCGAGATGTTGTCCTGTAGACTGCTTTGCACAGGCACCATTAATATGTTGTCATCCTGGAAGCCTGGTTCATGAAAGTAAGTTCCCCCTCAAGTAATTTCCAAGTGAAACTGTGGTTCCTGGTGTTAGCTCCATCTCCCTCTGCTCCATCTCCAAACAGTGTACAGTAAAGGAAGAGTGGTAGTCTTAATTCTGTAGTAGTTATGCCAAGAGGATGCAACAAATGCAGTGGTGCCTGTGTCCCTGCACCTTGTTTTTTCCGAAGAAACAAGACTGGATAGCTTTGTGGCAGTGTTTTTCTTTGCTGCTACTTTGTCCATGGTTGACTGGAGGTTCTGAGCCCAGGGGCTTGTTCAGATTTGTGGGACTTTCTCCATGAGATGCAGGATGACCAACCATGGGTGAAAACCTTTTGGATGCAGTCGGGCACTGTCAAGGTGAGGCAGAGTTACAACCTTCCTCGCATGTAGTTTCAGGAGGCCATACCTGGATTCAAGAATAGTGGTGCTTTCTAAAGCCTCACAGTCCTGTTTCCACCAGTGAGTGGCTAACTGGTTTGGGGTGAGAAACTCCTTGTAGATGAGCTGCTGATTTAGGTCTCTGAGACCATCTCAGAAACTATTTGTTTGAAGAAAGTGAATGTAGACAACACTGACTACATCATTAGCAGCTTGGAACAAAACAGCCCATTCCAAGTAATCCCTGCAGTAATAGTCCAGTGAAACTTAACTTGGAGTATTGCTGCTACAGCTGAAGTAAAAGCAGTCCCAACATGAATACGAACACTTGGCATTTTTTCTGTGCTATTAAACAGATATGTAGTCATCAGCTGACAGAGTGTCCAGGTGACTAATATGATTCAGTGCATTTAGAAAAAAAAAACCAACTTTTCATTTGTCCCTTCACAGACTCACAGGATCCTGTTCAGACTGGTGGGGACCTGGGGAGGTCTCCAGCCCCAGCCCCTGCCCAGAGCAGGCCCAGCTGTGGGCTCAGACCAGGCTGCTCGGGGCTTCACCCAGCCAGAACATGAAACTCCCAAGGATGGAGACCCAGCCCCACCGCGGGGCTGTCCTCGTGGGGAAAAGCCTTCTCCTGACCTCCAGCCTGAGCCTCTCGTGTAACTCTCACCCTCCCTGCAAATTATATCAATTACTAATTGCCTTAACAAGGAAAGGAATTACTTGTGTCTTCTTTATCTCAACCTATTATGGATTTGAAGGCTGTTCTCATGTTCTGTACAACCTTTTGTTGTACCACACACCTCTGTGAAGAGCCCGGCTGTGTCTCCTCCATCCCTCCCATCAGTGCTGGGGTTGCTCTTGGGTGCCCCTGAAGCCATCACTTTTCCAGGCTGAACCAGCCCCGGTCCCACAGCCTCTCAGTGGCCCCCTGCTGAACTTCGTCATGTTCATCAACTTCTTTCCTGCACTTGGTGCCCCAGAATAGATGCACAAGCGCGGAGCAGAGGGGAATAATTACCTCCTTGGTCCCTGATCTGTGCCCCTGTTCATACAACCGAGGATACCACTAGCCATCGTTACTGCCCGTGTCAGATGTCAGGACCTATCAAAATACAGAAATCTATGACAGGCCTTGTAAATACAATACAGAATTTTACCAGAAATTCAGAGGTGGAAACTGCATCTGTTAAACATCTCTCTACTCCTCCCTCCCCTCCAGCAATTCCCCTTCCTTTCATTTTATAAAACGAAGAGTTATTTTAAATATTGGGACCCTGCAGAAGACTGAAGAATAATACTTTCTAGAAAAATCTAAATTTTTCAAGTGGCATTATTGAAAAATGTTTTGTCAGAAATTTCAGGGCCTTGCTACAAGAGTTTGCCCACCCAGTTGCATCCCTTCCGATGTGTGTTCTGCAATCAAGCCCTCACAGATAGTTGATTTATTAGTGGCTTGGCTAATTTCCTGTAAGTTAAATTAAATTCTTTAAATGATTGTTATGAGACAAGAAATAATTATTTTAGATGAGTAATTTATGTTAATCTTGGCCTCGCAGATAAAGTGTTTCAATGGACAGAATTTCTGAAGTTCCTAACTAGCACAGCTATGACATTTGTAATAGTTCAAAAGCTTTTAAGTGCTATGTTTTTTCCCTTTTACTGTTTCTTTTTAAACGTGATCCAGCCCTTGCTCCCTTCTTTTATGTTGTCTCTTCCCCCCTGATAAAATAAAATGACCAAAAAAAAAGTGATTTGGATACAGACTCTTTTTATTCTTATAAATCGGAATATTTGCTCAAAGAGCCTCAGGAAAGTTGAAATGTGGAACTAAAGAGGACCTCAGGAAGTCATCTAGTCCGTCCCACAGTTCTGAAGCCCAACTGAATATATTTAGATTCTCTCTCATATCTTACCTATTCTTTGATATCTCTATGTTTTCATATTCTCCCTATAGACTGTTTCTATGCTTAACAGGCTACAATGAAGTTTTTTCTCGCTTACATAACTCTGCCTTGCTGCAAATTATATCAATTACTAAATGCCTTAACAAGGAAAGGAATTACTTGTGTCTTCTTTATCTCGACCTATTATGGATTTGAAGGCTGTTCTCATGCTCTGTACAACCTTTTGTCTTCTAAACCTGACAAAATTTATTTCTTACACTTTTTCTTTAGGCAGCATTTTCTTAGCCTTTCTCATTCTTGTTCCACACTGCAACTTATGTACCTCTTCCAGTTAAAGCCTTGCAAGCATCATTATCTCCTCTGTCTTACCACAGCACAGAAAGACACTTACTAGTTATAATATAGAGTTGCATTTGGGATTCTTACTCAGTTTGAAGTCTGCTGTAGCCTTAGGTCTTCCTCTGTGCTCATCAATCCTTCTCCATTTTTTGTGTGTGCATTTTGCTTTTTACTTCTGGTATTTAGACTGCATTTCTCTCTGCTGAATTCTGTTATTCATGTAACTATTCCCATTTATCATGTTTATTTATTTTATCAGATTCCAGCCCTGCTCTGTAAAGCACCTGCAAAGCCTTTACCTCGGAACTATGCTCGTGTACTCTTGCTTTCGCATCTGACTTGTTCACTGAAAATACTGAACACCGCTTCCCCAAGCTGAACATCTGTGAACTGATGCCTCTTCCTATTTGATAGCGATGGCTGCAGTCTGTATTTGAGGGGGGAGGTGTCTATCTGCTGCACACACGCTTCGTGGTGATTTCATTTAGACCAGTTTCCCTAGTTTGCTTATCTCAGCCCTTTGGGACTGCGTTGAAGACTTGTATAGTCAAAATGCAACTTCAACATCAAAATGATATGATGGCGGTTACTGATGTGGTTTGCTTGTACACTAATGATTCTTCCTCAGTTTCAAACATTCCTATCCAAAACTTCCATCATTTTATAAATCTTACTAATGTTGAGTTTGGAGAAAATAAAACACTTCCGTATGTCCTGAAGTGCTGTAAGATGTCCGATGTAGTCACACCACTACATCATGTTCTTGATACCTCCTGTTCTGAAGCTTCACGAGATGGAGGGAAGGGTAGGAGAATATTGACTTTTCTGGTTTAGTATTAGTCTGGCTTCCTCTTTCTTTTCTCTGTTGGAGCTGATCTAAAGTAACTAAAAATCCAGCTGACAGGACAAGAGTGGCTCCTGCCATGTAGAAGCCTGCTCTGTAATCTCCAGCCATGTCCACGATCAGACCTGGAGAGAAACAAATGACAGCAAGGTGATTGTCAGAAAACAGGCTAATATGAATAAGCTCAGCAGTATGAACATATCCTCTCACAAAGGGAATATGCTGGCTACACACTTGTCTTGCTGCTTTCTACATCACGAGTGCATGGAACATCAACCCATTATAACAGCATTTTAAAATTTGAAACACAATTCATGTCTGATTTACTTCGCATATGTGAATTGCTGGTAAAACAAAATGCTACAGAGTTTGAAGCACTTTCCAACCTAAAGCATGGCAGACAATGGCGGTAATGGCAGAAAAAAAGCCAAATCGTGCAGCTTTGTATCTGAGCAGCCCCATGTTCTGTGGTGTAGCTGTCATCAGTTGCTGTCATCTGGACCATAACTGTACAGCATGAGAGATTTTAAAGAAAGAAAGGAGAGGCCTCTGCTGGAGACACACTTGGAGAGGTTGCCTGCAGTGTTAGGGGCTTTCCTGTTCATCATTTGACAAAGAGTCACAGATGTTAACAAAAAGACCCTGGTTTTTAGTAGATTTAAGCCAACCAAAATACCTAATGCCATTGTGTACCGTACTGAAAAAGCAGCAGTATATAGTAGTAAGTACAGCAGCAGTGTATGCGGCAGCATCGGCTGCTCCGCGGGTATGATGGCAGGTCCATTTGTGGGCTGAGGAAGGTGGCTTGCTTGGTCTGCCTTTGGAAACTTTGTCCACATTTAGCGTACTCCCTAGCCCTCGTTGCAATCAAACATCAGTCCTATTATGCCAAGAAACTCTGAATCCAGATCTTTTAGATTTTACTCTTAAAAGTAGCAAAGGAGAGCTTGAGAAGCACTTAGTGTTCCCTCCTCTTCCATGCCTTTTTTTTAAGCTTACTGTATATACACAGGGGAGTCACACTGATCCACAGGCAATCAGTACTAGTGACCAGCCACTATATAAACGTCTTATTATCTTTGTATTTCATTCAGATCTTCCCAACATACTTCTGATACTGTTCTGTCTCAAATTCTTGATAAATCTTCCTGGTTCCTATATTTTCAAAAGTGAATGAAAATGTTTCGTTATTCAGCCTGACCCATTTGTAACCTATTAGTGGTGTCATTACCACAAAAGTCACTATAGTGCATGAGCAGTGGTCTTTGGACGAGGACTCAGATCCACATTTTACAGCTCACATTTGTCATTTTTCTGCCATATCACTTTGCAAGCTTGCAGCTTGTTTGTCTCGCATTTCTCCAAGATGACTTTGTCTTGTTGCCAGCCCATAAATCCGTGTGCTGTCTCATTGTCTACTCTCTGTTCCCACTGTTTTTATGTGCTGCCTCCCCCATTTATTATACTGGCTAGCTCAAATGCCGTCTGAACACAGCAGGCATCTCTGTGAATATTTCCTTGAGGTTCACATAGCCTTGTGTTTCAAGCTGTTCAATTTGACTTTCTGTAGAAACCCTCCCAACAATACCAGCATTTATGCAACACCACTAGCCTCAAATTTCATTTTCTTCTCTGAAAGTATGGATCTGCCTCTTGCCCCAAAGTACACTTTCACAGCGAGAGAGTGGGAGTCCATCAAGTGGTGTTCTGTGGGATTCAGGAAGCAGGAGCACCATCATGCCAACCCTGCCATTCTTCCCTGCTTTCATGTTCAACAGGTATCTCTAAAACCACAGAGAAGAGAGGGAGCTAGATATTTTGTAGCAGAATTAAACTGACTCTCTGTTTTTATATACTTCTGGGTCCAGATACCCCTGAGGTAAAAAAGGGGGAAATTTGGGTCCAGATCCAGATTTTTTTCAGTTTGGGATACCATTCCCCTTTCTTCTTGTAAACTGTATTTGGCAGACTGTCATCTTAACTTACCAGCAAGAGGAGGCCCCACAAAACCTCCAGTGCTTCGAATGAGCATGAAAAGCCCTAGAGCACTGTCAAAATCTGGCATGCCTACAACATCTGCTAGCACTGTAATGTGCACGGCGACTGTTGTACCAAAGAAGAACCCATAGAAGCCAGTGAATATTGCCAAGGACAGGTAGTTATTAGCCAGCGGCAACAGCATCAGGGAAGTACTGATCAGCATAATTGTCATTGTCAGCAAATGAACAGTTTTGGTAACGTGGAGATTGGCATACCAGCCACACAGCAGTCTGCCTGCGAAGTCCACCATAGCCAAAATGGATAGGAGGGATGCAGTCCACGACTCATCTATTCCCAGGCTGTAGCTAAGTGGAACTAAAAATAATGGAGGAACAAAAAAACTCATAGCAGCTAATATGCCAAAAACGGCATAAAGCACAAACTCCGGTCGCCTCACAAGCATCCAGTTGAAGGTTTTCTGTGTGATGGGAGACACATCTTCTTTGTCCATCCTGGATGCACCATTGCCCGGCGACGTCTCAGTTCCAGAACAGCTAGCCTCAAGGAGGCGGCTGCTTGCCAGGGGTCGCATCAGCACTCCACAGACACAAATGTTGAGTTGGATGCCACCTATGATCAAGAGGGCACCTTTCCATCCATATTGACTAATCAACCACTGGAAAAATGGCCCAAACGTGAATGCAAAGGCGCATTCTCCAGCACTGGCAATAGCATTGGCCAAAGCTCTTTTCTTGGAGAAATAATGGCTAACAATGCTAACGGCTGGTGTCCATGAAAATGAAATCCCAAGTCCTGAAAAACACCAATGCAAATAGCACCAGTTAGACACTCTTGAGGTATTTTGTGAAGGTGGAGATTAAAGCAGTCAGTGCTCCAACATCTGCAAAGTTAAAAACTGGTAAAAGAAGAACGTTTTTATTCCTAGCAGAAGCATGAGCTCAGCTGTACTATGTGCAAGAGTATAAATGTGGCGTATGTTCTATAAGAATAAGTTTTATGTTAAAGCAAAAAAGCAGTAGAAAGTATACACTAATATAGTCTCACTGTGGAAAAAATAATAGTTGGCTTGACAAGTTTGCCACTGGGTGAGAAATCACATGGCCATGCAGCTGAAACTAGACAGATCTCAGAGTGTCCCCGCTGTCCTCATTAAGGCCAGTACTGGATCAGATCACTGGGTTAAGTAGAGCTGTGTTCAGGCTGGAAAGTAAGGGAGGACGTGAAGGAAGCTGGTGTATTACCTCTGTTTGCTCCTCGTTTTCTTGCCGGACTGCTTTGAGCAGGCTTCAAACCTGCTCTAACTCAGAGTGATTTTAATGGCTCCCTAGAAACTATTTGGCAGCCCAGGACTGCCAAAGGGCTCAAATTCCAGACATTTTCTCAGGCATCCAGCATGGAACTGGGAATGGTTTATTTTATTCCCTGCCAGCTTTGCTTCCTGTTCCAGGAAAATCTGCTAGCTGTTGGAGACAAGTTTCTGGCCTGTTTTCACCTGGAGTAAAGGAAAGGATTGGAATCAACTGAAAGCCTGGGCCTGTGTTCAAACCAGAAGATTGATAGGAAGTACAAAATTTGGGATCTCTGTGTCCTTGTACTTCAGCACCCTTTAGGTTCTTTAAATCTTCACAAAGCTCTTGGCTCTGAGTAAAAAACAAAGTACTTTTCATTTTCTGGTTGTGTGTAATTTGCAGGTGAAAATCACTAACATCTAATTATTCACCTTCTTTGTCATTGCAGGTTTCTAGGACAAATTCTTATTTCTAGAGCGGCACATGACGGAAATGACCTTTAAAGAAGGTTGCTGGTTCTAGCTGGTCATAAAATCAAAATAGAAATCAGATTTTAAAACTCCTACCATTAGCACCTTCAAATAAGGGCTCTGAGTTGCTGGTGAAAGACATCCATAGAGCCATAAAGTCATACCTTGTAGGAAGCCAGTCGTTGCATACATCCAGACCATGTTGAGTCCAAGAAATCCCAGCGCCATTCCTGAAAAAGCCAGGAGCCCTCCAGTGATCACAACTGCCCGATGAGTGTATCGTACACATAGTGAGCTGGCAACAGGGGCTGGATGAGCAGCAAAATAGGAGAAAGATACGTTAGGAACATTAAGCTGATTGACAGGATTGAACAATTTGAAGGAGAAATACCCTTACAATGCTTGTCTCAAACAGCCCGACTTCTGCTGGACAGGGGGGGTCAATTGGGATTTTAAAATTGGATCCTTGCTGATAGGGAAATGACTGTCCCTGGTGCACAGATTTTAAAATATATTCGAAATATGGGGACTTTTTTAAAGGGAAAGAACATTTCAGTGCCTTCCTTGCAGAACAGTTCTACTGAGTTTCATGTAAGGATGCAACTAGAGATACGACAGAAATTTGTGTGGTGTTTTAACAGAAAGTGAAACCCCAGCCATAGAATCTCTAGGTTAATCTATAAAAATTGTATTCTTCAGAGTGTATTATTGACATGTTGGTGTGAAAACTTTCTGGAGAAAAATATTTTTTATCTTCTAGAGCTTTGCAAAATCATCTGTTCATGGAATTGCAGATGTTTTATAAAGGACCAAAAATGAAGGCTTATTCTGAGGTAATATTTTTCCAGGAAATTTGCAGTTCATTTCTTAATTTTTATTTCAGTGGCACAGTTTCTCTCAGCAGACTGCCGGAATTCTTCAACACGTGGGGGCAAAGTTGTGCCAGGTACAGAGCTGACTTTGTGCAGCAATTCCAAAACCCAAGGCACTGGACTCTAAGCACTGTCTCGAAGCACCTGAAATGTTAGGGATATTTTTGCTTAATTAAGGACCAGCTGTACTGCCTGTCTGTTTTTCCATCAGCATCACAGAGTTAAGATCAAGGCCATACCTGCCATGGAAAGGTACTCGCTGTTCTGTGGGGATAGTTTCAAACCCCAAATATGGGATATATATATTTTTTTTTTTAATAACCGTGGCCACTAGAGGGGACCCAAGTAACACCCCGGACAGCACCAGAGCTCAGTGGGGTTCCATAGTGCAAACAGGGAATCAGCTCCCTACAATCTATTAATATTCTGAAAATTGGAGTTCAGGGATAAAATCAAATTTGGTTACTGCGCACCATGCTTATAAACTGAAATAAGTGGGGAGACAATGAAGAGAGGGCAGTCAGCAAGGGAGGTTTGACAGTAGTCAGTAGGGGCAGGTTGTTGTACGATCACCTGTGATAAGTAAGATAAGAATAAAGAGAATTTGGTAGCTAGGACAAGTGAAATAAACCTGGCAGAGAGATAGTAATGGCTGTGAAATCTGCAGGACATACATTGTCTGGCAACAGGTAGCTGGCAGAAGTTATACAACCTCCAAATGTCTCATCAGCATTTACAGCAAAACTACAATGATTTGATAATCATGTAAAAATGATACTGGAATTCAGCCATGGTCTGTAAGATGTAGTGGAAAGGATGAGACAGGATGAAGTATATATAGTTGGAGAATCCTACACATACGATGAACAAAAGAAAAGTAGCCTCAGGATAAAAAGAGAGATCCAAGGAAGTGCTTAAAAACAAGAGAAAGATCAGCAGTTAGAGCAGAAGTACTACCAAAAAGCAACTTTTTAAATAGAGAATGAGAAGAAATCGGCAGAAATCAAACATGGGACAGCAGGAAGAAGAAAGAAGCTAGCCACAGAACTGGAAATGGAGAAGAGAGCTAGGGTCCAGAGTCTGATAGGATAAAGGGCAATACACAGAAAACTTGCAAACAATGGAAAGGGATGACGATCGCAAGTGCAAAGAGAAAGGTGAAGGGAGATGCACATCAGTACCAAGAGAAGGCCTATGTGTGTGATGGGGAGAATCGCTGCTGTGGTAAATTGAACCGCCTGTTGCCAGTGCAAACCCCAAACATAGAAGCACGTGCTCTCCTTCCACACAAGACACAGAGCTGCTGTTGAAAGGATCCAAATGGGAAAAATTAGCAATTCACTGAGCATCCTTCATACTGAGCCAAATGACACTGAATGTTTCCCAGAGGAACATATCAAGAAAGACTAGGCCAGGCCAGGAAAGATGCTCAAAGAACTGGAGGCTCAGATGATCTTCAGCAGAAAGTCTTCTGGTCCCTATAAATGAAGCAAAGGCACGAGAAGATACGAAAAATTACCTAGTGACCCAAGACATTATGAACTGCTATACAGAAGGGTTTTGGAATGTTTAGTCATCAAGCTGTATTCAGTGAAAGAGGATTATTTTCTTAGGATTTCAAAGGATGAAAAACAATTTCTGCTGAAAATTGTAGCTGCCTTCTTTGAAGTAGGCCAGCCTCACACCTGGTTAGGCAAATACAGTTTTGCTCATTTATAATTCATATTATTATTTAATATGGTCTATCCTTGACACATTCCTATATAATGTAAATATATATTAAAAAAAAACAAAACAAACAAAACCCCCAAAACCTAAAACAGGACTTTGAGTTCTTTTATCCTCCTATGTTGGCTTTTTTTTCTCATTAAGCTCATATGTCTGAAAGACCAAATAGTATCACAACAGGTCAGTGATAAGTCTGATTTGTAAACCAAATTGATAGATCCCCATTTATTAATTTCTGTAGTCTGTGAAGTAGGTGGAAAAGCAGGTTTTTCATTGATTTTTCAATTAATTATTTCTGTAAGAATTAAACAAGCTCTAATACTGCAAATCAAGCATCAAGGATAGCAGTTTATGGAACCAGTAAATTCTTTCTAACTCATGACTTGCTTTGTCTTTTTACTTTGACTTTGAATTACTGTTTTGTTCTTTTGAGTAAATTTTTCAAAGAAAGATCAGTTGCTCATGACCTTTGAAACTACTGCAATTACAAGCAAAAATACTGATAGGTGTGGACTGAGTAGGATGCATATAATTACACAGTGTCTATGCAATGAAGTGTATTCACAAACAAAATTATAATAGCATTTATTATGTAAGGATACTTCCCTATTGCAACTATATATATCTACATGGGAATATGCAGAGTGGACTTCACAAATTCTGTACAGTTTGTGCCTGCACACATTTGGAATCCTCACCATAATGGTGAAGGATCATCCAGTTTAAAAGGACACAAAGGACACTGTAAACAGCTGAGAGTCAAAAACAGTATGTTTGATATTTTTCTCCATTTGGTGAGATGTGGTATTTGACCTCATCCCATAGCTCATTGCCTTTGACTGGGATAGTTCACTCTCTCTTCCCTTACTCCCTGCTTGCGTGGTCTTGTCCTCCTTATGTTCTCTATAAGCGAACTGATTTTTTTTTCTTTTCAACTCAGTGAGTTTTCTGTTAGATCAACGACTTGAAATCATTCTAAGGGGAAGAAAGGAGACCCAGAACTGTCAATACATGGAAGGAAGGGGGATCTTGGTGAAGACAAAAAGGAGAAATGGGGGAAAGCAGGACTGAGAGTTCACCATTTTGGTAGCAGACGGCTTATCTGCTAGGCAGGGTCAGGTCACAGTCCTTATGACTTGAAGTACGTTGAAAAAGTAACAGTCATTGTGAGATCAGTGAAAATGCACAAACTGGTTTAAGAGCTTGATCCAACAAGCTCTGCAATTCTTAGGACTGTCTCAAATGAGTTTGATTTAAAGCCTGTAGGAAAATTGAATCATGAGTCTAGGTACATGAAGTTCTTGAAGGTAATCAGGTTCCCATGTATACAGAGCATCCTCATTAACCCATTCCATGTCTGAGGCATGGATACATTTTTATGAGAGGAAGCAAACGCCAATTTTCTGTAGAGACAGAAGAAGGAAGTATTGTCCTTACATATTTTCATTTTGTGGAGTTTTTTAAGGAAGTTCTTCAAGATGTCTTGAGTAGTTAAGACATTAAAATAAAATGCTAGAGGAGCACTTCTACCTACCTCCTAAATGAAAGATGGCAATAGCTACTGATGTGATCCAGGAAGTGGTGCTTGCAAGTTCATCAAAGTGCTGCTGGATTTCAACAAAGAACAGACCAAAAGTCTTGAGGACAGCAGCAGTGAGACCCATCACCATGAAGGCTGATACTACCACAACCCATCCATAGCCACCATCAGGTGGATTGCGGTCTTTGGCCTGCATCTTTTCTAATTCTCAGGTCTTCTCTCAGTAATTTTTGCTGGGGTGGTAGTGATGGTGGTGAGGATTTTTAACAGATCTGCAAATTAGTAGAAGGCCCAGTGTTAGAAATAAAAGATTCTAGGAACAGCTTACAGAAGTAATCAACAAGTGAAAACACAATATGCATTTCACTGGTTTGACTGAAAATATTACCGGGGAAACAGATGCCACAGGAGACAGAAGACAGAGTAGAAAGTAAAACAAAGACAGTAAAAAAATGAAGAAAGGAAAACTATTCAATTAAGGAGGACAGAAAAAAGAAGTATGCAGATGTAAAAATAGAAGACTATGGGAAAAGAGACGCAGACACTAAGATTGTCAAAGATATGCCCAGGATCCTACCCATTCTAGTAACATCAAGAACCTTATCCCACCCATCAGACCAATACATTATAGTAAACAATTAGAAAATTAAATGCCTGACAGGATACCATACTTTCTAACAGTCTCTAGGTATTGCAACATACCTCACAAACTTCAGAGCCATCAAGGCGGTTGTTTGTACCCATCAGCCTCTTGTCATAATTGTGTGTAAGGATGAGCCTAATTATATTTGCTAAGTTGCTCCTATGAGTGGTATTATTAGTGTGACAGAATAAGAGGTAGAAAAAAAGAAAATATTCCTAACTTTAAAAGGGCAGGAAATCTGTCAGTTTTGATCTTCTGAGTATCCACGCAAATGGAAATAAATAGAAGCTACTTCACTTATCTGGAAGTCTGAACATAGTGGACTTTCCATTCCTGTAATGGCAGCCCCTCAGAGAAAGACTTCACCTTCCATTTAGCAAATACCAAAATGACATCGAAAATCAAAAGAATTCAAGTTGAAGATACTGACTGTGGGATCTTTTCAACCTTGATACTCTCTATTTAACCATGGTGTAAGTTCCAGGAATACTGCAAACCTGTTTTTTCTGTTTGTGCTTTGTCTCTGAAATCCCATGTGAAGCGGCAACTTTGACTAAAGAATGGGAAGGTATAAACTTAATGCTAACTCTCACGGTTGTTGTAAGCAATGGTCTAATTCAGAACCACAACAATAATTTCTTAGTAAATCCAGTGGCAATAGGTCTTCTCCCTGTGTAAACAGGGTGCTTATAGTCTCAAAAATGGTATTCAAGATGAAACCGGGTGTTATTCTGGTCCCTGAGGAGTGTATTACAGAGCCAGTATTAGATATGTACTGGACGTCTGAACACTACCTGTGCACTGTAAAACTTTTGAGCTCCCTGCCACGTAATACTATGGATACTAAAATTTTACATGGAAATACTAGATAAATCTGTGCTGTACAAAGCTAATAAGGATTACCAAATGCTTAAAAACGGTCCCTGGCTCAGGAAGTCTCCAAGCTGCACGTAGTCAGAAACTGAGAAGTATGATATGCTTAGTCTATTCTTAATCTTAAACGTTCCCTTTTGGCCTGGGTGAATATAGCTGTTTTATAGTGTGAGTAACTTGCAAGGAACACTGTGTAAGAATTCCTCAACATTTGAGCATTTATAAACATTCATGGCTCCAGCACTGCAAAGCATTTTTGCCAAAACTTGGCACATGCTTCCTTCCGCAGGCATCTTAACAGGCAAGCACATCTTATTAAACACATAACTGAAAAAACATATTTCCCGTTAGAAGTTTTGTGACAAACTTGGAGGAATCATGCAGTGCATGGAGGACATAGTATCCGGCTGAGGGAGGGAAACATTCCAACTATTTTCCTGTTTCTTCATGGACACTAAATTCTAAGTGGGCATGTTGTACAAAATGCAGGAGACTGAAAAAAACACGGCACAGGAAGCAGTCTTGTTGTAAGAGGGAGAATGCGAGCTGAAGATGTACTGTACTTAGGTTCATCTTCCCTGTGTGCGGCTGGGAAAGATGAGGGTTAAGGGAATCCACACCACTAGAAGTCATCCAGTACAAAGCAGCAGCCACTCGTCCTGTGTTCGCCCCACTGGGGTACATGATCTCCGGAGGACCTAAAACACTGCAGCAGGGTGGGGGAAAGAAGCCATCAGAGCCTTGTAGGGATCAGAGGCAAAATCATTCTGCTGCCATGTGTCTGGCTCAAGCTTCGGACTAACATGTGGCACTGGACACATCTGCATGACAGGCATAGTGAGACAGATTAATCAGTTGCACAAGGTCTCAGACAACATCTTGAAAAATCTTAAAATGTAGACACAACAGAAGGAGGAATGCTTTGTGGCTGAGGTCTGTTTGAAGGAATCTGGTTTTCATTCCCACAATTTCTGGGTGACCTTGAGCAAGCTGCTTGATCTTGCTGTGCCTCTGTTTCCTCAGTTGTCAAATGCAGCTAATACTTTCAAAGGTCATGCATTTTTGTGAGGTTGAAAATGTTAATACTTGTATTAGTGCTGAGATACTATAAGAAAATACAGAAACTAGATCAAGCTACAGCCATGTCTTCTTGTATTGCTGGGCTCAAGTGGCATGGTCGTAATCTGTTCTGCGGCACCAAAGAACAGAAAACAGGATGCAACACTCTGGCTAAATGAGCCTGCCTAGGCAGCGTGATACTGATGTTGCTGCACTCTGCATGGACACGCCTGGGCAAGGGATTATGATTTCTGCTGCAAGACAGATAGGAGAAATCCTGCTACTTACCAGGCAGCACCCAGACTAACACAGGCATGATAAAATCTACTGCTTCCTGACACCACCCAGCGCCCTTCACCTTCATTAGGCAAACTCAGCCCTAGGAGGAACATAAATCAGGCCCTACTGCTCGCAACACTTAAATGAACAGTCTTTTTCCTGACCACAAATACATCTTCTAGATCACAGCTCAGAGTTTAGGCTCCAGTCTCTTTCAATGATCACACTGTTACATACAACTCCAAAACAAAATTACTGTTTCAGTTGTGTGATTAACTAATGAGGTAGCTATCTCCCACGAGCCCTACAGGTTTGAAAGCAGTGCAGCAACGTACTGTAGGGAGTTGCTGGAATGCCTGAACAGAGTAGGAGAAAGTGCAGATGACGCAATGGGTGGACATGTTGTTGCTGACACCATGCTCTGCCGCCTTCTTCACTTGCAAGTGAAAGCTTACTACAGGCATGTAATTGAGAAAAAGCTGTGCTGAAAGAAACACCCAGGACCTCTTTCCGCTCTTAGCTATTGACTAATGCTAAATGGTAAGGTTTTAATGTCTTCACTCGCTCCTCTTGCCCCTGAAACTAACCTTTTAAAACAAAGGAGGAAAAACCTGTAGGGAAAGCCCTTTCTGTTGTGCTTGGCCACACACAAGACCCCTCAAAGAATGTAAAGACATGCCTTGAAGCATTAGCGTTCTGCACTAGTGCATTAGTGTTCACCTAGTCATGCCCTACAAGTTCTCTCCAAGCTGTTTCGGCTTTTATTCATGTCAATGATTCAGAAGGTTTATCAGACAATAATAAAAATAAATCATACAAAGGTTGTCTGACTGCTTGCATTTTAGGGTGCCATATAAACTTGTGAAGACTGATACTTGCATTACTTGGTTATCTTGCATTCCGTGTTCTGATTTGTTTTTTACAGAAAAGCAAATAAGTTTAATGTATTTTCTGCACACTGCAGAACAACTTGGTGGTTGGTGGAACCAAGAAAAGACTGTTGTTGCCATGAGTCCTAGTCTTGTTTCCATGCAACTCACACATAAAGTTCCCTAAGTAACTGTAGTCACTCTCTGTGAGATGCTGGGTGGACTCACTGTGAGCAGGTGACACTTAGCACTCTGCAGAAACACATTCCACAAAAAGACAAAAAAGGCAAGTACTAAGTTTTTCCATGCTTAGATGAAGAAAATGTGACTTGTTAGTCGGGGTTTGGTTTGGGTTTCCAGTACAAGCATGGTACTTTACCTTGAGTTTGGACTTTAAAAAAAAAAAAAAAAAAGAAAAAAAAAAAGAACAGACTTGATTTATGCAAAGGCAAAACTACTTTTACCAAAGGCTGATATTGGGACAGAACCACCAACCAGACTACCCTGAAGAAGAAACAATTCAACATAATCAACTACATAAAACTAAATACAAAGCAGATCTTTAATGAATTGACAACAGATTAGCTAATTTAATCTTGTTTTAATAGTTACATTAGAAGAAAGATGGAAAGAAACACAGAAATAAATTCTGACATGCTGAAACTTCCTTCACATACGTGCCTTTGTGCACAGCCAGGGAACAGGTACTTACTATGTTTGTCACACTCAGATACCTTCTGGTCTTCATCGAACGCTCAGCCTGGCTCTGCTGATGCTCTCATGCCACAACAGTTTCAAATACAAGCCGTGCTAGTTAATGCTCTTCAGACACAAATTCAAGAGGACCTCTTGATAAAATTCTCTTTTCTACCTTCATTAATGTCATTTTAGTAACAAAGTCTAATGAACATGATCTATAACACAATTTACTGACAAGGCATATCAGAATGGAAAAGAGAGGCTGAATGCTCTGAGCAGCCAGTTTGAAGTAACAAAAATAGAGCATAGCATAAAGAAATTACCTTACCTGGGTAACCCAGGCTTGTATGGGATATGAAGCTCTTCCTTCACCTTCCAGTTGTATGTAAGTTCTTGAGTTGTGCTGCAAACCACCAGGTCATCTTACTCATTTTTCCTGGTACACACGGTCTTACCTCAACAAACCAATCTGTCTCATTCAGGATGTGTAAGCTGTCAGATTTTATAAGAATCCCCTCCTCCCCTCCCCAAAAGTCATTTGACTCCACCTACAATCAGAAAAACAAAGTTCTGTTCTGACTAGAGATCAGAGAAAGCAAAATCAGGGATGGCTGGAGGGAATGAGAGAAGGAAGGCAAATTTTATATCTGCGCTGTACTCGTACTGGGCTTGGAAATTTCAGATGTGTCAGCTGACCTCAAACTCCCTCGTGTTATGGGGCAGTTACTGCCAATGTTTGTTCAAATATGAAATTTATTCGTGGCTTCTCAGTGACTGTGCTGTTGGGTGATGTTGGCTACAGCTGAGCAGCACATAGCCTTCAGCAACTACAGAAACGACAGGAAGCTTGAATATGCTCTCCAGGTCCCGAGCCTGCAACACCCGGACGGTCAGAACCTTTCACCACATCACAGCAGTCCATTTGTTGTGCAATTTGTTTTTTTAAGGGCTCCAAACTCCTTATGTACTGCTGGATCTCATAAAGCTTTTATCCTGAGCTTTCACTGCTGGTTTATTATCACTGATTCTGTGTTTCCTAACAATTTGCCATGTACTTAGCTCATGGTGGCCACAGCCTGCATTGTAGTAGTTGGGGGGAAGGGTGGGTTGTCACAGTAGCTTGTCGCTTTTTATAGTCTTTTTATTTACATGCTTGTGCGCTTACCTTGTGACTTGATCAGTAATCTGCTTAGTTTGTGTGTGCTAAGGGGAAGTATGAACGTACGGATTGGTCAGTTGACTTGCCTAACTAAGACACAGATGTATTTCATATTTTGGAGCATTTTTGAAGTGGGAAGTCAGCAAGATTGTATGGTAACATTCTAGTTTTCTTTCACTGGGATGATTCTGTAGGACTGTTTTGTAGGGCTGGAGAAGTCAAAAGCATGGCAAAGAAAAATTAGGGTATAGTTCTGGCAGCGTATTTAAGCGTGCACTGCTGACAGAAAAGTTGCTGCCATCCCTTCTTCACCTTCCTGCTACCATGTGGGCCTTTAAACAGTGAACCAGACCAGTGAACTGATCCAGCTGGGCAAAACACCACCCTCAGTTCGGAGAAATTCATTCAGGGCTACAAGGATGGTGAGGGGACAGGAACATCTCTCCTATGAGGAGAGGCTGAGGGAGCTGGGCTTGTTCAGCCTGAAGAAGAGAAGGCTGCGAGGGGACCTCATAAGTGCTTATAAATATCTGAAGGGTGGGTGTCAGGAGGATGGGGCCAAGCTCTTTTCAGTGGTGCCCAGTGACAGGACAAGGGGCAATGGGCACAAAATGAGGCACAGGAAGTTCCGTCTGAACATGAGGAAGAA